>Ga0067045_1002750_pt1 | contig 90054 bp, 85 predicted proteins | sample TerdegcTABiofilm_FD_59184 | JGI IMG/M metagenome (GOLD analysis project Ga0067045, IMG submission 59184) | Combined Assembly of (Gp0054472, Gp0054536) Wastewater bioreactor microbial communities from Singapore -Terephthalate degrading...
CTGTTACCATCTTTACTGCCTCTTCCTTAAATTCCTCTGTAAATACTGCCCTTGGAATCTTCTCCATTATGACACCTCCGTTCTTTTATTTTACATCAACTTTGGTGTCCACTAAAAGCATCATAGCACATCTTTCTTGGGCTCCGGCTTTCGCCGGAGTGACGAAGCGTGGCAAGCCGCGGGGAATTGACCCGAAGAGATTAAAGAATGAGCTTATCTATCAGAAGAGATATGCTACAAGGGAAGAGGCAATACTTAAATACATAGAGATATTCTATAACAGTGAATGTCTACAGGCAAGACTGGTGTATTTATCGCCTGCTGTCTATCAGCGACAATTCTATGAGAGGGGCATCGTGTCCAGTATAATATTTCCCCATAGACTACGTGAAGTACACGTGAAGTAAAATACCGAATAACAGGGTATTATAGTGTATAGTACTACATTATAAAAAATTGCTATCTTATTGTTATTATTGTTAAAATAAATAATATTCAGGTGTGCCGGGAATGTGCTATGATGCTTTTAGTGGACACCAAATTAGGCTAAGATAGAAACAAAGAATAGGAGGTGTCCTGATGAGAGAGGAAGGATTATTGGTTACGGGATTGGCGGAAGCAGGATAAGCTCTTGATAGCCTTAAAGGCTGTTTTAGATATGGATAATCCATCCTCTGTTGCCATCTTTACCGCCTCTTCCTTGAATTCTTCTGTAAACACTGCCTCTGGAATCTTCTCCATTGTGACACCTCCATTTTTGTATTTTACATCAACCTTGGTATCCACTAAAAGCATCATAGCACAACTACAAAATGTTTAAAGAGGCAAAGCTAAGACAAGATTTATACTCTTGGGCAGACGGTTTTATTGCCTAATTGACTTGCTATTATAGCAAATTTAAGTTAAATATATTCCGTGAAGAGGGAAATTTGAAAGTTATAACTATTTCAAGATCGTATGGTTCTGCGGGCAGCCTTTTTGGAAAAAGGCTTGCCGAAAGATTAGACTTCAAATATGTAGATGATAACTTCATAAAATATCTAAAGACAAACAAAGAGGCATCTGTAATACTCCTGAGAAACCTTGAGGATGAAAAATCACCTGATATCGCAGAAAGATTTACTGAATTAATACACGGCAAAAGTTATTTTAAAACTGCAATCACTGTTGCCCTTTATAGTCTCATATTAAAGAGAGATGTTGTAGTGGTGGGAGGTGGAGCACATCTCATCCTCGAGGAATACCCCTGCAAAATCCGACTCATGATTATAAGAGACATCAACGAAAGGGTGTTTGATATAATGCAGGAAAAGGGACTTACAGAAGATGAAGCTATAAATCTTGTAAACACAAAAGATAAGGAAAAAAAGAAATTTATTGAATTTTATTTTGACAGGGACATAAATGACCCCTTTTCATTCGATATAGTATTCAATGCAAGTACTGTAAAGCTTGAGCATGCCCTTGATATCATGGAATTATATTCAGAGCGTTTTTTCTCAAGGGTTGACCCTGAAGAAGCAAGGATATTTGCAGCAAAAAGGTTACTGGAGAACAGGGCGAAACTTGCCATAATGCATCACGGCCTTGCCTCCAAGAGCTGGGTACATTTTGAGGCACAGGCAGAGAATGTACTTGTTGTAAAGGGAGTAGTTGGTGGAGCAAAGGAGAAGGAAAAACTCCTTAAAACATTGTGGGGTCTCAAGGGTATAGCTAAGATTGTCGACCAACTTAAAATAGAGACCCTCTCCCGTTTAATTTATTAAATCTCTTTAACAAAGGCTAATAAAATGAAGTTAAAGCAACTTTGGATAATATTTATTTTTGCATTGATACCAAATATCATTTTTGCATCTGACAATGAGACATCATATGTATCTTTTCCTGTATGGACAACAGTTTTTTTTGTAATCCTCATACTTTCCATAGCGGTTATGCCCCTGATAAACAGTGAATGGTGGGGCAATAATTATAAATATGTATCTATAGGTCTTGCCATACCTGCTGCATTGATTGTATCATTCAGGGATTTCTCGCTTATTCTCCATACCCTTATGGAGTATATATCATTTATTATACTCATTGGCTCATTGTTTGTAATCTCAGGGGGCATTGTAATAAGGATTTCAGGAAGGGGAAAGCCGCTTTTAAATTCCATTATTATGCTCATAGGTGCTATATTTGCAAGTTTCATAGGGACAACAGGGGCAAGTATGGTGCTCATAAGGCCCCTAATAAGGATAAACAGATGGCGCAGGAATGTATCACACATATACATATTTTTTATTTTTTTGGTTTCCAATATTGGTGGATTATTAACCCCTCTTGGTGACCCTCCTCTATTTCTTGGTTTCTTAAAAGGTGTGCCATTTACCTGGACACTTAAACTTTTTCCCTGCTGGCTTGTTGCTGTATCCATACTCATATGTGTATTTTATATCCTTGATAAACATTTTATAAAGAAAGAACAGGTAGAAAAAATAATATCGCCAAAGAAGGTTGAGGGTGCTAAAAAACTTGAGATAAGGGGAAGGGTTAATTTTGTGTTGCTTGGCGCAGTGCTTGGTGCCTTTTTTCTTCCGAATATAATAAGAGAACTTGTTATGGCTGCCGCCGCTGTTCTATCTATTTATCTTACCCCTGTTGTCATTAGAGAAGAAAACGGTTTTACATATCATCCAATTATAGAGGTAGCAGTCCTCTTTATCGGCATCTTCATAACAATGATCCCTGCCCTGAAAATACTAGAATTGAGCGGGGACAAGCTTGGTGTGAACACACCATGGAAATTCTTTTGGGTCACCGGTGTCCTCTCAAGCTTTCTTGATAATGCGCCTACCTATCTTGTATTTGTAAGCACTGCTAAAAGCCTAGCAGTTTTAAATAAAATAACAGCAGGTCTTGTTGCAGGGGTTCCTGATATATTCTTACAGGCCATATCAGTTGGTGCTGTATTTATGGGTGCTAATACCTATGTTGGCAATGGACCTAATTTCATAGTAAAGGCAATATGTGAGGAGAATGAGATATCCATGCCATCATTCTTCAAATATATGGCGTGGTCTTTAATATTACTTATACCTGTTTTTATTATTATCACGTTCATCTTCTTTGTATAACCCCATTTTATTCGGAAGTTTAAAATTAATTGGGTTCAAGCAAAATAAGCTTATAGACCTGCATCTTAGTCCCCAACAATCTTTACAGGCACCTTCTTTAGGCACATTAAACCATAATTCCTTCACAATTAAATTCGGCTATTTGAAAAAGTTATAGACACTGTCAACAAATCCCTCTCGATAGGTCTTACCTTTTTCAGGGTCATGGAAATCCTTTTCATTATAATTATCGACAAGTTCCTTCAGTGCCTCCTGTTCTTTTGCCCATCGATAAAGCCTCATAAAGTCTTCTTCCTGAGAAAAATCATTGTTGCCCAGGATAAAGCCTTTACATTTTTTACAGATAAAAGCCTCAAGGGAGTATGTATTTATAGGTTTATCAATATCATAATCATGCCAACACTGCCCCATAAGCCCTGTAAGAAATCTATCTCGCTCTTCGTTCATGCTCACCTCCTGCCTAATTTTATCATCAAAGATGCGCGCTATCAATAGCCAGTATTTAAATGTCATCCAAGTGTATATAGAATGCTATAACAAGGAAGAGGCTATAATTGACAATAATTTTAAGACTCCTCGCCCAATGTTGATGATGGATCTTTTCCATCGACTTGTTTTTTAAAATATTTGGCAAATATGCTATGATTAAATAATTATTAGGACGTTGAGGAGGACTGCAAAATGGATAAACAGACTATTTTTCATGAACTTGATCCCATATTTCATCCTGAGTCTGTGGCGCTCATTGGGGCATCAGCTAAGGAGGCAAAAATAGGCAGGGTGTTTATGGATCGGTTCCTTGAAATGGGGTTTCAGGGGTTATACCCAGTAAACCCAAATGAAAGGGAAATCCTTGGGCTAAAGGCCTATCCGTCAATACTTGATATCCCTGAACATATTGACATGGCATTTGTGGTCACCCCTCCCAAGGCAGTGCTCCAGGCTGTGAAAGAGGCTATAGCAAAGAGGGTAAGGGTAATTGTGATCGTTACCTCTGGTTTTGCAGAGGCAGGCAGTAGAGGCAAAGAATTGCAGGATGAGATAGCCCGTATTGTCCGTAAAGAGGGTATTCGTATATTAGGACCTAATTGTATTGGTATCTATTGTCCGGCCTCAAGGTTGCCATTTACTCTGGGGCAAGGCAAGACCCCAGGTTCAGTTGGGGTTGTTTCTCAAAGTGGTTTTTTTGCTGATTATCTTACCCATATTGCCACTGCCAATGGTATTGCCTTCAGCAAGGGGATTAGCTGTGGTAACGAGGCAGACCTTTGTGCAACGGATTTTTTTGAATATCTCGGGGAAGACCCTGAGACAAAATCAATTGTTGCTTACGTGGAGGGTATAAGGGAGGGAAGACGATTTTACACTATTTTAAAAGAGGTTTCTCAGAAAAAACCAGTTATCCTCTGGAAAGGAGGGATAACAGCGGAAGGTGCCCTGGCTGCTGCCTCCCATACAGGTGCCCTGGCTGGTTCTAGACAGATATGGAACGGGGCCTTGAGACAGGCAGGGGTTATCAGCGTTAATAGTTTTGAGGAGGTCCTAGATTCTCTCTATGCCCTTCATCTCCAGCCACTACCTGATGGAAGGAGGGTGGGTATTATTAGCGCGCCAGGGGGTATGGCAGTGGCAGCCACCGATGCCTGTCTTGAATTGGGTCTTGAGGTTCCTCAGTTTTCACCAACAACTGTTGAAAAACTTCGCAAGATGCTTCCCATAGTTGGAGGAAGTGCCAGAAATCCTGTGGATCTGAGTATGGTTTCTGGGTTTAATCCACGGTTTCATGGCGAAGCCTTGCAGATATTGGTCGAGGAAAAAAATGTAGATATGTTACTTCTTATTAGTGCCACCAGTGGCAAGCCTCTCTGCCAGATGATATCTGACGTAATGATGCCCACAAAGGTTAAGAAACCCCTTGCAGTTACTGTGATGAAAGGGACCCAACAATCAGTTATGGCTGATTTCCCCCTGCTCTTGGAGAACGGCATCTCTGTTTACATGGATGCTGCAAGGGCTGTAAGGGCGCTGTCGAGGCTCTGGGAATATGCTAAATTCAGAAAGAACTCGTCTCTACACCAAAATGATAAAGCCCTTATAGATAGTGAGAGCAAACCCCAGACATGTCATGAGGCAAGGGATATCATTAACAGCGCCCTTATACAAGGCAGATTTTCTCTATCAGAGCATGAATCAAAGGAGGTCTTGAGGGCATGGGGCATCCCGGTAAATGTGGAAAGATTGGCGCATAGTAGAATCGAGTTTAAGAAGGCCTTAAGTGAGATTGGCTTTCCTGTGGTCATAAAGGCAGGTGCTCAAGATCTCAGCCATAAGACCGACAGAGGTCTTGTCTATGTAAATATCCGGAATGAACAGGAGGCCGTGGATGCCTTGATGCAAATAGAAAAGATTTTAAGTGATGAATCTCCTCCTGTCCTTGTTGGAGAGATGATAAAGGGGTCAAGAGAAATTGTCGTTGGTCTTATCAGGGATAAACAATTTGGCCCCTGTGTAATGTTTGGACTAGGAGGAATACTTACAGAGGCGTTGAAGGATAATGCCTTTCGCGTGGCACCTGTAAGCTATAAGGAGACCCTCGCCATGTTCGAAGAGATAAGGGCCCGGGATATCTTAAAAGAGTTTAGAGGAATGCCACCTGCGGATCTTGATAGCCTTGCCCGAATAATTATGAAGGTAGGTCAGATAGGATTAGAGCATGAGGAAATCAGAGAGATTGATATTAATCCTGTGATTCTATCAGACAAAGGGCCTGTGGCAGTGGATGCCCTGATTGTGCTTGATAGCCAGAAATTAACACAGGGAAATTAAACAGGTTCCAGCAACATCTCAATATAGCTTGATGGGTGAGGCATTAGATGTTATATACAATTTTTAGGAGGAACTATTTTAGGATTAATTATTCTGCTCCTTTTTGGTTTTATTACAGGCTGTTTGGTGGGAATGTTTGGTGGTGGCGGTGGTTTTTACTTTGTGCCTGTTTTGACACTTTTATTTAACGTTCAAGCACAGGTCGCGGTATCCACATCGCTTGCAGCAATCATACCAACTACCATCAGCGCATCAATAAGTCATTATCGGCATGGAAATCTAAATATATCTGTAGGAATACTCTTAGGGATAGGTGGGATAATGGGCGCCTGGCTTGGTACTTATATATCGAGTCTTATGTCGCCTAATCTTTTACAAAAGGTCTTTGGTGTATTTATGCTTCTCATGGGTATCCAGATGTCTTTTTCTGCCAAAAAGAGATTAAGAGGGGGACAAACAGGTTTCAGGCAAATAAGCGGGTTTACGATTGCGCTTGCCCTTCTATTTGGGCTTCTTTCTGGCATCATGGCTGGGCTCTTTGGACTCAGCGGAAGCCCCCCTGTCATTGCAGGGCTCTACGTTTTGAATCTTCCTGTTAATATGGTGATAGGGACATCCACGTTTGTTCTTCTCTTTAACAGTATATCAGGTCTTATAGGGCATCTTCTTATAGGTCAATTTGATTGGAGATTAGCCCTTTTTCTTTCATTAGGAGCAGGTACAGGCGCATTTTTTGGGCCTATGTGGCTTGGTAAGATAAAGAAAGGCACCCTTGAGAGGATCTATGGCCCTATCTTTATCCTATTGGTGCTGTTTTTAGGGGTGCTGATGATCTTTCGGTGAGGGTTTCCTTTTATGTTTGCCTATTCAAGACGGGTAATAATTTACAAAATACCTGGTAAATTGCTATAAGGTAAAGGTAGAGGAAATAACAATTTTATTCACTGGAGGTGTTTTATGACAGAAAAAAAGGTATTTGGGCATAGGGTGGTTGGAAGGATTATAGGGCTCAAAGGTTCTTGCAATGCCGGGCATAAGGTGGGGGATGAGTTTGAATTAAGCGGGCATGACACTGCTGGCTTATGCGGATTTTTCTACCATGACATCTTTCCTTATATCATAATGCTTCAATTTGGGGGAGGCTTTCCTGCTGAGTGGGGAGATCCAGATGTCATTGAGTTGGAATGTATGGATAGAGCCAATGCCCTGCAGATCAGGCTTACCCGTATAAGAAGAGAGGGATAAGAATAAAAACTTACGCAAGCAAAGATCTATAAGGAGGAAAACCCATGAAGATTGTAAGTATCCTTGGAAGCCCCCATGGGGAAAAGGGGAATACAGGAAGGCTACTTGGAGAGGTCTTGAAGGGTGCGGAAAGTCAAGGTGCAATGTGTGAGATAATCACCCTACGCGGTGATTCCGTAAAACCATGCCTGGGCTGTGACCAATGCCACAAAAAAGGTCGTTGTCCTCAGGATGACGAGTTTGAATCCATTAAGGAGAAGATGCTGGCTGCAGATGGGATAATCCTGGCTACACCCAATTATATCTTCCATGTGAGTGCACAATTAAAGGTGTTTATTGACCGTTGTTCCAGCCTTATTCACTGTATGGCCCTTGATGGCAAGTATGGGGCCAGCGTGGTGACCTCTGGAGGAGGTGATGAGGGTCCTATTGTCCAATATCTTCATGACTTTCTCATGCTAACGGGCATTACGCCTGTGGATGCTGTGTGGGCAACCACGGGAACTACTGGTAAATACAAACAACTTCCTGAAACATGGTGTGAACAGGCCTTTAATCTAGGCAGAACATTGGTTAAGGCCTGGGAGGAGAAAAGGCGGTTTATAATGGTAGAAAAGGTTAAAGAGAAACATCGGGAAAGGATGCGGGAATTGATTAACTACTACAAGGAGGAATGGCCCTATGAATATAACGTCTGGAAGGAGCGGCTATAAAAAACAATTAAACAAAGAAGAGGTGCGATCATGGAAAGCAAGATAGCCCAGGCACTCAACTTAAAATACCAGCCTGTTGCCATCCTCTGGACCGATGACAGGCCCGAAAAGGCTATGAGTTTTAAGCAGGGCAGATGGGGTTGTGTTATGTGGATGCTGGCAAGTGCTGCAAAGGGGAGAACAGCTGTTTTTGATAAAGACACCTATGGTTGCTGGGGTGGTGGGGTTGGCCTGGGATTTGGGAATCAGTATCTCCATTTCCCAGGTGGACTTGAATGTTTCTATTACTTTTTGTCCACGGGCAATGATAACTGGGAGATTGGTAGGGCTATGGCAGAAAAATTGGGGTCTCTGGTGGGCAAAGAATTTTTGGAGGACTTCTGCCATGGGGAGGGATATATGAAGTCCCCGGAACTGGTAAAGCGTTTCATTGATGCCCTGCCTATCATGGAGGTCCCTAAAAAATATGTAGTCTTTAAACCCTTAACCGATATCGATCCTGATAAAGAACAGCCCCAGGTGATTGTCTTCCTTGTAAATCCGGATCAACTTTCTGGCCTTGTGGTCCTTGCCAATTATGGTAGGGGGGACAACGAGAACGTAATCATCCCCTTTGCCGCCGGATGCCAGCAAATAGGAATATTGCCTTACAGGGAGGCACGCTCAGAGCGTCCCCGGGCAGTAGTAGGTTTAACAGACCTCTCTGCAAGGAATAACCTAAAAAGGCAGCTTGAGAGGAATGTATTTACCTTTTCCGTTCCATGGCAGATGTTTAAGGAGATGGAAGAGAACGTTTACGGGAGCTTTTTAGAGAAACAGACATGGAGGTCACTAAAGGAACCTGATAAGCAGTGAACTTAAAGATTATAAACCTGAAACAAAAAGTCATGACTACTATACACAGGATTGAGATCCCTGTACCCTTTCCGATAGGCTCGGTTAACTGCTATTTCATTGAAGACTCGCTCCCTACCCTGATTGATGCTGGTTTCTATTCAGAGGATTCCTTGAGGCGGGTCAGCCTTGCTCTTGAAAAGATAGGGTACAGATTCTCCGACATTAGGCGAGTCCTCCTTACCCATGGACACATAGATCATGTGGGGCTTGCCGGGGAGATATTCAGGATAAGTGGCGCAGCAATCTTTATCCATCCTATGGATAGGAATAAAATCACCTGGGGCACAGAAAAGAAGGCCGACGAAAAAATGGAGGGTTTTACCCGATTTTTAAGAAAGGCAGGCGTGCCGAAAATCCTGATACAGACACTCGCTAATCAGGTGAGCGGGCATTTGAAAAAATTTTTTCCGGAAGAGTTTGATGTCAAATATATTGAAGACGGAGAAAATTTTGCCTTTGATGGGTTTTCTCTAAGGGTGCTTTTAACCCCTGGGCACACATCAGGCTCGGTCTGCTTTTTTGATCCTATAGAGGGGAGGCTCTTCTCTGGAGACCACCTTTTAGAAAATATTAGCCCCAATCCTTTAATAGAAATCGAAAACCAGGACAAAGGCAGGGACTATAAGAGCCTTTCCTCTTATCTAAACTCCTTAGAGATTATAAGAAATCTGGATGTGTCATCGATTCTACCAGGACATGGCCCCCCGTTTTCGAATTACCAAAAACGAATCAATGCAATAATAGACCACCATCGTATGCGCAAGGAGGAGATCCTGAATATTTTAAAAAACTACAGCGAAGGGCACGGAATGACACTTTTTGCAATCAACCAACAGCTGTTCTCTGATCTTGAAGGCTATGACATATTTCTCGGTCTTTCAGAGACCCATGCACACCTACAAATACTCGAAGGAGAGGGCCTGGTCAGGTCTCATCGGGAACAGGTCAGGCAATTATATAGCCTAAATCCTCCCCCATGATCGCCTGTTTCTATCCCTCCATCAGCCTTTCCTTTTAACCTTTTTTCCAGGTTTATCTCTTTTTTTAGGAAATGTAATTAGCCTGTATAGATATTTTCATCTCCGGTGCCTGCGTGGTGATATCGGCAAGCACAACCATGGCTGCTGTGGTATACATCGCCAAGCCTATCCCCTGGATGAAACGAAAACAGAGAAGCATCCAATAATTAACTACCAGCCCGCAACCTACTGAGCCGACAGCCAATATCAATGGGCCAATAATTAAAACGGGGCGCCTTCCCAATCTATTAGTCAATCTCCCAGCAGGAATATCAAGATTATCCGTGCTATCCCGAAGGCAGTGATGATAAGCCCGACCATGGTAATATTTACCCCAAAGGCACTGGCATACTGCGGAAGCACAGGACTAACCATCCCTATCCCCAGCATCACCAACGCCACCTCTATACAGAGGATAGCCAGTGTTTCATTTTCTCTGAAATGGTTAAATCTGTTGTTCATTAATTGGTTACTTTCTCAATGTCAATTAGTGTGCCACCATTGACACTAACGGTTACTTATGGTGGGGATATTATATTGTTATCGTATCTGGCAGTTAAGATCTTATGTAAATTAAAGGATGAAAAAAGTATNCAACCCATAATAATTACTAATAGCGGAATCACAATATANTCAAATTATATCAGAAACATTTAGGCTAATCAAGGAGCTTNAAAAACAGTAAGTGCCTTTTAATACTGGAAAGTTTTCGGTTTNTCTTGCGTGCATTGAAAAACCACAAATACTTGACATCCAAAATCTAATGGCATAGAGTATCGACAAATGAAAGATCTTGATTTTACAGATCACACTGCAATATGGATCAAAGTCTATGAGTACCTAAAAGAAAAGATATTAAGAGGTGAGATAGCTCCAAATCAGCGTCTTGTGGAGGCTAAAATTGCCAGAGAGATTGGCACCTCAAGAACGCCAGTGAGAGAGGCCTTTCACAATATGCAGAAAGACGGACTCATTGAGTCGATACCCAGGGTGGGCTACAGGGTTAAGCCGATCAGCGAGGAGGAGGTCATCCAGATCTGCAAGATTAGAGAGGTCTTAGAAATCCTCGCTGCTGAATGGGCTATGGAAAAATCACATTCGCTTTTGGTGCAAGAACTGCGTAAGATTATTTCAGACTCGGAAGATAAAATAGAAAAGGGTGATATTCACTCCTATCCTGACCTGGATGCACAATTTCATGACACGATTGCACGTCTAAGTGGTAGTAAACATATTATGGAGATAACGCAGTTGATGAGACGTCATATGCTTCGGCATAGAATAACAAGTTTCTACTACTCAGATGTTTTTATTCGAGCTTTAGATGGACATAAACTTATCTATAAGGCCATAGAAAGGCATGATCTGGATGAAGTTGCACGAGCAATCCGTTACCACCTAGAGATATCCTTAAGGGATATTTTGCGTGTTACCCCAAAAGACGAATTCCAAAAAGATAATTATGCGGCAAACGATTAATTAATAATATCTGGTATACGGTATACCAGATATTAAGAGGCCACAATAATAGGTTAGTTGTTATTCTCACCTTGAACTACTTGTAATCACAAGAAAAATTGAATAGAAAAACTGTTTGCTGTAAATAATCCTTGACAAATATTTTTTAACTGGTATACAGTATACCATAAAAATAATTCTGCTTTGTGAAACATAAAGCGGAGGAGCCATTACCATGTTGCCATTGCTCTGTTTTTAATAGAATCTGGTTCGACATCGTTATTATCTTTATGCAAGGGATAATCCTGATCGCACCGCCCGTAGCAGTTAGCGGTCAATATCTATGTCCTCAGAGGAGATACAGATGGTTGAGATAAAATTTATCGGTAGAGGTGGACAGGGTGTAGTAATTGCGGCCCAGATACTGGCAAAAGCCTACTTTCTTATGGGAAAATACCCGCAATGTTACTCCCTTTTTGGCGGAGAGAGAAGGGGTGCCCCGGTTACAGGCTTCTTAAGGGTTGACGAAAAGAAGATATATCTGAAATGCGAAATCAAAAAACCTGATTGGCTGATATTCTTTGCCCCTGACCTGATAGATGAAGCTGAGATAGGGCGCACGTTAAAGCCGAACGGATTTGTTCTGATCAACACGCCATTGAAAGAGAATCACTTTACAGCATTAAGCGAACTCAACCTCGCGTTAGTTAATGCATCAGCTATAGCCCAGGAAGAGGGCATTGGTACAGCTATTAATACCACGATGCTCGGCAGTTATTGCCGTATTGCCGGGGACATCCCGACACATGTACTTGAAGATGCCATACGGACCTCTGTTCCTGCAAAGATCGAAGAGAATGTGAAGGCAGCGTTACACGCCTATGAAATGACAACCATTATATCGGGGGTTAATGATAAATGATCAGAAAAGAGAATCTGAAGCTGGTGGATTTCGATACAATTATTCCCCTGTCAAGAGTCAGCACCGAGGTCTTCAAAACTGGTCAATGGAGCCCACGAAAACCGTTGTACAGAGAAAAACTTTCCCCCTGCCGCGAGGCATGCCCTGTTGGCAATGATATTCCCGGTGTTCTTTCATGTGTGACAAAGGGCGATTTTGATGGAGCCCTTGCCTTGATTCTTCAGGAGAATCCTCTCCCCGGTGTCTGCGGACGGGTATGCTATCATCCGTGTCAGGTCAACTGTAACAGGCTTCATTTTGACAAGGCTGTTGAGGTCAGGGGCTTAGAACGCTCTATTGCAGACTATGGGTATGCAACCCCACGAATGTGGAACAATCCAAAAGACAATAAGGCTGATATAGCAGTAATAGGATCTGGCCCCGCCGGACTGTCGGCAGCGTATTTTCTCACACTATTAGGACACAAAGTTACCATGTTCGAGTCAAGACCCGAGCCCGGAGGGGTGCTCAGATATGGTATTCCAGAATACCGGCTTCCCAAGGAAGTCCTTAAAAAAGAGATCAACAGGATTTTTGCTCTGGGCATACATCTCAACGTTGGAGAGTATGTTGATAGAAAAAGACTCAATGACATAACAAACCAATACGATTACGTATTTTTCGGAACAGGGGCATGGTTGCCACAAAGAATCGAGATTGGCCTTGAAAATCGAGAGACAATTAGATATGGCCTTGATTTTCTCTCAGACGAAAAGAAAAAGGCAGTATGCAAAGGAAAGAAAAACGTTGTTGTAATCGGGGGAGGAGATGTTGCAGTTGATGTAGCAAGAACAGCACGCCGCCTCTGTGATCCTGATACCAGAATCACAATGGTTGCCCCTGAGAACGAAGGTGAGTTTCCTGCAATCCCAGAGGGACTTCTGGAGGCAGCGGAAGAGGGGATTCACATGATAGGGGGATACCGTCCAGCACAGTTTATAGGGAAAGAATACCTGGAAAAGATAAAATTCGTTGGTACAAAAGTGGAAAGAGATCAAACAACGGGAAGATACAAACTATTGCCGGTGGATGGAAAAGACCTATTTGTTGATGCTGACCTTGTGATCATTGCAATCGGCCAGTTGCCTGTTACAGATTCTTTTCTTGAAGAGATAGTGGATAAGGATTCATCCAAGGTCTTTGTCGATGAATTTGGTGCTACACCAATGGCCGGTTTCTACGCTGGTGGGGATTTGGTCAGGCAGAGGCCGGCCGTGGTAGATGCCATTCTCTCCGGAAAGCGGGCTGCCCTTTCGATACATCTGAAGGCAAATGGATACGAGCCAAAAGAGATAATGCCGGCCCTGAGGTTGGGTAGGGGCCCTTCATTGTCAATCAGTGCATACCTTGAAGATAGTCAGATAGACCTTACAAAAGTCGTAGAATTTGCCGAGCTTAACACATTACTTTATAGAAAAGTTGAACCATACTATGGAATAAAATCCATTGCTGAGGTGAGGAAAACCGATTTCAGGGAGGTAAACGCAGGTCTTGAAAAACATGCGGCCATTGAAGAGGCAGGTAGATGTTTCTCCTGTGGTTCCTGTATTGGGTGTGATCTCTGTTTTCTTCTCTGTCCGGACATATCGATCATGAAGGAGGGAGACAAGACATACAGTGTAAACAAAGACTACTGCAAGGGTTGCAGTATCTGTGCGACTACATGCCCCCGATATGTGATAGAAATGGAGGATGGTCAATGAGAGAGCTATTATCGGGAAACTATGCAATTGCAGAGGCAGTAAGGTTGGCGAAGGCGCAGCTTATTCCAGCATATCCCATTACACCCCAGACTCCAATTTATGAACGGCTCTCTGAAATGGAGGCTCAGGGAATACTGCCGGGAATCATGGTACGAGTTGAATCAGAACATTCGGCAATGGCTATGTGTATATCAGCATCTCTGACTGGGGCGAGGGTTTTTACTGCAACCTCCTCTCAGGGTCTGGCACTGATGCATGAGATGCTACATAATGCATCAGGCAATAGAGTACCCATCGTGATGGGATGTGTAAATAGGGTTCTTGCTGTACCATGGTCTTTTGGGAGCGACCAGACCGATACGCTGGCCCAAAGGGACACGGGATGGATGCAGTTTTATTGCGAGGACAATCAGGAGGCCTTTGATACAGTCATTCAGGCATACAAGATCTCCGAGGCTGTTATGTTGCCTTCCATGGTAATTATCGATGCATTCTTCAATTCCCACTTTATAGAGCCCATGGAAGTGCCTGAGCAGGCTATGATTGACCGATTCCTGCCGCAAGCCGACCTTCCTCAACGATTCGACATAGAAAACCCTGCCTTTGTCTCAAATGTAGTAACTGCTGGAGCCCAGTTTGTACCATTTCGAAAAACAGGCTTTGAAGATATGGAAAAGGCAAAGGTAGTAATCAAAGAGGTAGACAAAGAGTTCAAAGAGCACTTTGGGAGGGGATACGGGATGGTGGAATCGCTCCATACAGAAGAGGCACAGCTTGTGTTTATAACAAGCGGATCAATGACAAGCACTGCCCGCGTGGCCGTCGATTCCCTGAGAAATAAAGGATTGCGGGTAGGGCTCCTGAAGATAAAAACATTCAGACCCTTTCCATCTGAGGAGGTAAGAAGTGCCTTACAGGGTGTAGGTAAAGTAGCCGTTATAGATCGCAATATCTCGTTAGGAAAAGAGGGCATCTTCTGCCAGGAGGTAAAATCAGCACTCTACAACTCAAAAGTCCAACCACCTATATATGGTTATATAGCTGGTCTTGATGGCCTTGATGTTACTCCGGAAATCCTTGAGGGCATTGCCATGGAGGTCATGAATAAGGAGAAACCCGACGAGGTGCCTGTATGGGTGCAATAAAGGCAGGGGTAATGAAAATGGAAGATGAGAAAATGATGGTTGACTTGATGAGGTCGGGGCATATGGCTTGCCCAGGATGTGGGGTTGTCATTGCCATGAGGCTTGTACTCCGGGCACTCGGCAGAAAAACAGTAGCAGTTCTTATACCCTCATGCTCTTCGATCATTGCTGCTACCTATCCTAACAGTTCATTAAAGGTTCCTGCTTTTCACGGCACGTTTGAATCAGCAGCACCAACAGCCGCAGGGATATCCTATGTACTTAAACTGCAGGGAAAAGATGACATATCGGTGGTGGCCTTTGCTGGTGATGGTGGAACCTTTGACATAGGGCTACAGGCCCTCTCGGGCACCGTGGACCGAAACGAACACTATATTTACGTATGCCTTGACAATGAGGCATATATGAATACCGGAATTCAGGCAAGTTCTGCAACCCCCGAGTGTGCATGGACAATTACCACGCCACTAGGTAGGTCTGCCAGGAAAAAGAATATCGTGGAGATAATGGCAGCCCACAGGATCCCCTATGCTGCCACAGCCTCAATAGGCTATCCACAGGATCTCATGGAAAAAGTCCAAAAGGCGAAGGATATTCGGGGGACTAAATTTATCCACGTCCTTACCCCATGTCCCACAGGATGGAGGATGGCAGAAAATCTAACGATAAAATCCGCAATGTTATCGGTAGAGACAAGGCTGTTTCCCCTTTATGAGGTGTCTAATGGCAGAAAATATGCGATAACCTATGAGCCTCAGGGCTTACCTATCAATGAATATCTTCAGATTCAGGGAAGATACCGCCACCTACAGGAGGAACAAATAGCACATATTCAGGCACAGATTGATGAGGAATGGGAGAATCTTAAAAAAAGGTTGCAGATTCATAATGATGACCTGATAGCCAGAGAATCGTAACCAGATACGAGGAGGTCTTATGAGTTACTATTTGAACTATGAAGGGGGCAGAATAAATTTTTCCCTGCCGTCGGGTTGGAATGTACTTGCCTGTGAGGATTGCTCATCTGTGCCTGAGGTACAAGATGTTGAAAAAGAGATTGAGCGGGTCCTTGATAGTCCTATTGGGTCTCCACCTCTTGAGGAACTTGTAAAACCTGGTATGGATGCAGTAATTCTTTTCGATGACATTCAGCGTCCGACACCGGCTCACCTTGCATTTCCCCACATATTGAATCGACTTAACAGGGCAGGGATCCCCGACGAACGAATAAGCGCTGTGTGCGCACTAGGAACCCACCCTCTTCCTACCCATGAACAACTTGAAAAAAAGACTGGAAAAGAGGCATCCATGCGCCTTCAAGGCCGGGTCTTTAACCATGACCCTTATTCCACTGAAAACATTCTCATTGGCAGAACAGGAAGGGGAACAATAGTTGAGGTAAACAGACTCGTTGCGCAAAGCGATCTGATTATTGGTATAGGAGAATGCATGCCCCATCCTTTTTCAGGATTTGGTGGTGGATGCAAAATCATTATGCCTGGAGTGTCATCATATCGCGCTGTCGCTGATCATCACTATACATGGATGCGTCATCGGAATAGCAAGCTGAATCTACTGGATGGAAACCCTTTTTATGAGGATATTGTGGAGGCAGGACGTTTAAGCAGACTCAGTTTTAAGCTTGATTTCATCATGAATGAAAAACACGGGGTGATTAAGGCATTTGCAGGCGACCCTGTGGAGGCGCACAAAAAGGCCTCGGGGTTTGGCGCATCTCTCTATCTTATTCCCTTAGCCAAGAGACCTGATGTGGTGATAACATCAGCGGCTCCACTCGAAATAGGTGTTAACGCCACAAAATCATTGCTTAACGCCAGTTTTGCTGTTAGGACAGGGGGTACCATTATTTGGGTAGCTTCACAAAAAAATGCCGGCCCTATCATGCCACTTATTGAACAGATGGCTACTAAAGAAACTGCAAATGAATACCATCATCGATTGATCCGGGGCGATATACCTGACCAACTAAAAAATTTTGGAATCTCATTTATAATGATGGTGGTTTTCTTTAAGGAGTTATCAGAGAAGTTCAACGTTATTCATGTGACGGAGGCATTGACAAAAGAGCAGGTAGGTATGATGAACTTTATGTACGCCCCAACTATTGATGAGGCAATATCGACCACGTTCGAAAAAATGCCCACAGCCGATGTGGCAATTTTTCCATCAGGGGGCAGCGCCATTCCAGATGTAGCGTGAGCTGGTTGGTAGGATGCAATAGACAAGATAGACACTACAGAAGAGATAACATTATAAAACACAACGCAGACAAAGCCGGGGCTACCAATTTCAACCAATAAACCAATAAACCCAAAAAATCTTTATTTCATAAGGAGGGGCAGGCAGATGCGCATTTAGCGCGCACCTGCCCTCTGTGTATAGACCTTATAGTCTGTATTGAGAATATTTTTTGCGCTTTCATCAAGGACATCTGTTATGAAAGGTATTTTTGTCTCCCTCTCAGTTTCACGATTTCCTGAAAATATATCGTTTCTTGATATTTCAGGAAGGCTGAACTTTCGGGCACCCGCCATAAGTTGCTGGATACCTGCTGCAAGTTTGTCGGCAAGCGTCCACATGGCAATAGCACCAAATGGTATATTCTTCATCTCATCCTCTCCAACCTTCTTTTGGACATCATAATATCCTGCAAATATCTCCTCTGGCGTCGAGCCTAGTTCCTTTATTGCTGGTGCAAGATCATCCCAATTACCATTTATTATTTTCTTCCTCTCAGGTCTTAAAACACCCTCAATGTTTGAACCAACAAAGCCTGGTATCATAACCGCCCTGCCCATGCATATAAGTTTTGTAAATGGTGCACCAAGTGCAAGGGCTTTAAAGATATGGTCCTCTCTTGCCAGACCACCTGCAAAGGCGATATCAACAACCCTCTCACCCCTCGAGGCAAGTATAGATGCATATTCGTATGCTTTAGAATGAAGAAGTATAGAGGGCACCCCCCATGTCTCCATCATGTTCCAGGGGCTCATACCTGTTCCGCCGCCTGAACCATCAATTGTTAACAGGTCAAGCCCTGCATCAGAGGCGAATTTTATTGCCATAGCAAGTGCCTCCATGCCATATGAACCTGTTTTTAATGAAATCCTCTTAAATCCGATTCTACGGAGATGCTCAACTGAACCTATAAAATTCTCACGGACTACCTCTGGCGATGGTAAGTCTGTATAACCAAGCCTGCTATGACGGGCGAATGCCTTTAAGGCACCGCTCTCAAATGCCTTCTGAACCTCTGGTTTTGTTGGATCTGGGTCTACCACATAACCTCTATCTTTCAAAAAAAGGGCGTATCCGAGGCTGTCTACCTGAATCTCACCCCCAATATCCTTTGCACCTTGACCCCACTTGAGTTCTATTATGACTCTTGCCCCATATTTATTGATAACATATTCAGCGACACCATTTCTCGTGTCCTCTACATTCATCTGGACAATTATGGCACCATATCCATCAAAATAACGAAGATATGTTTCAATCCTTCTATCGAGTTCCGGAGCCTTCGTTATCTTACCGTCTTTTATAACCGCCTCTCTATCAATACCCACTACATTTTCACCTACAACTATAGGTATACCGATGAGGGCTGCACCTATGGCAAAGGAGTCCCAGTATTTTGCCGCTATAAAGGTTGACCCTAGTGCCCCAGTCATAATAGGTATTCTACATCTTGTCTTTACCTCATTTCCGAATTCTGTCTCAATGTTAACGTTGGGAAATATGCAGTCATCGGGTGAGTTAGAAAGCCCGTTAGCCAGTCCATATGCACCATAATTGTAACCCTGTATCCTAAGAGAATTGTAGGATACACCTATATGGCATGTGTTTGCACTGCCTGCGGTAATTGTTCCAAAATCCCTCGGATATAGTATCTTTCTTCCCTTTAGGCTTGAAAGCCATGTCTCACATCTCCCTTTGCAGTCAGCCCTACATAGAGTGCATAATCCTGATTCGGCAGGATTACCACGGTTTACAGTTCCAAGAGCATCATTTGATTTTTGCCATTCCATTTTAATATCTCCTCTGTCTTTTAAATACGGTAATCAATTACCAATTATATGGTAATTAATTACCGTTAAAAATATTCTATTTTAGGCTAAAATAACAGTTGAAAAAATAAATGTCAAGTAAAAATTGAGTTTATAAACAATAAAAATTTATTGTAATTCACAAAAACTGTTATTATAATTAAAAATATGGCAATATTGCCGCTAAAATAAAAAATTATTGCCAATTAAGAAAAGGATGATCCATGGATAGAAAAAATAAAAAAAGGTAGGGGCAATAATAATCGGTGATCTTAATCCTGTTTCTATTATTGAGTATAATGGGGGTCGGGCATATTCAAGGGCAATGGCAGGGTTTATTGATGTTAGCAGACTTTTTAGATACGAAGCGATGAAAGAGAGGATAAAAAAAATTTTATGATTTTAGAGAGGGGCTTGGAAGATGACCTCATTTGAACCTATAACAACTGGAATAGACAGTCTTGATGTGGTCTTAAATAGACTAAGGATGGGTGATAATGTAGTCTGGCAAGTAGAAAATATGAATAGTTATAGGCATTATGTCAGACCTTTTGTTCAGAAGAGGATTGATGAGGGACGAAGGGTTATCTATATGAGGTTTGCTGAGCATGACCCCCTCTTCCAACAGCATGAAAAAGTTAAAATTTATCAATTGGACGCGAACAGCGGTTTTGAGACATTTACAACTCAGGTATATAATATTATATCTCGGGAAGGGAGGGATGTATTTTATGTATTCGATTGCCTTTCCTCTCTTCTTTCAGTATGGGCAAATGACCTTATGATAGGTAATTTTTTTGTTATTATGTGCCCCTATCTCTTTGAATTAAATACAATTGCACATTTTTCCATTCTAAGAGGGCATCATTCCTTTAAGACTATTGCCAGGATAAGGGAGACGACCCAGCTTCTTATTGAGGTGTATAATTATGAGGGTAATTATTATATCCACCCATTAAAGGTCTGGAATAGATATTCTCCAACCATGTTTCTCCCCCATCTTGAAGAGGATAATGAGTTTGTGCCCATAATAAATAGCGTAGATGCAACCCGGTTGTTTTCAGATATTTCAGAGAGGGAGGCAATGAGCGCAAAAAGACATCTTGATTACTGGGACAGGCTTTTTTTAAAGGCTGAGGATATCCTTAAGGGCACATCTAATCCTGATGGGCATAGGGAGATGATAGATGAGTTATGCAGGATCATGATAGCAAGAGAGGGTAGGATGTTTGAGCTTGCAAGGAAAAATTTCGCCCTTGAAGACCTTTTAAATATTAAATCTCGACTTATAGGGACAGGTTTTATAGGAGGCAAGGCAGTAGGGATGCTTCTGGCAAGAAAGATATTAGAGGGGGACAAATGGCTCAGCTGGAATCAATATCTTGAGCACCATGATTCATACTATATAGGCTCAGATATCTTTTACACATATATAGTACAGAATGGTTTATGGAAACTTAGGATGGAACAGAAAACAAAAGAGGGTTACTTTGAAGCTGCAGAGAGATTAAGGGAGGGTATGTATAAAGGGACCTTTCCTGAAGAGATAAAAGAGCAATTTCAGCAGGTTATAGAATATTTTGGACAGTCTCCAATAATCATCCGCTCCAGCAGCCTCCTTGAGGATGCCTTTGGAAATGCCTTTGCTGGTAAATATGAGAGTATCTTTTCTGTAAATCAGGGTTCGCCTGACGAAAGATATAAAATATTTGTAGAGTCTGTAAGGCAGGTGTATACAAGCACTATGAGCGAGGATACCCTGACCTACCGTCTCCAGAGGGGTCTTGATATGCTTGATGAACAGATGGCCTTGCTTGTCCAGAGGGTATCTGGGACATACAGAAAGTATTACTTTTTTCCTGATGTCGCAGGTGTAGGGATATCTTATAATACCTTTGTATGGAAACAAGGAATGGACCCAACATCAGGGATGCTAAGACTTGTTCTGGGACTCGGAACAAGGGCAGTAAACAGGGTTGAAGAGGATTATCCAAGAATCATTGCCCTTGATAGCCCTTTATCTAACCCTAGCGCAGCCATGGAAGATAAAAGAAGATTCTCCCAACACTACATAGACCTACTCAATATAAAAGAAAATAGATTTGAGACAACCCTTTTCCTTGATAAGATAGAGGAGGATGTTAGTATAAGGCTTGATCTTTTCGGTTTGCCTGACCATGAGTCCACAGAGAAGATGAGGGAGATGGGGAGAAAGAAACGGGAGATATGGATACTGACATTTGATAATCTTCTAACGAGGACATCTTTTGCAGGTGTTATGCACAGAATGATGAAAAAGCTGGAGGAGGTATACAATTATCCTGTAGAGATAGAATTCACTGTAAATTTTACCCGTTATAATGATTACAAAATAAACCTCCTCCAATGCAGACCTCTTAAAACAAAAGGTATAGACAAACGCATTGAGATACCGGAGGGGATTGGGCAGGATAAGATATTGTTCCAGTCTGAGGGACATTTTATGGGTGGTAGTATCTCAAAGCCCATTAAGAAGATTATATATGTAAATCCATTTAAATACAGTAGGTTATCTCTTTCCGATAAACATGGTATCGCCCGTCTCATAGGTAGATTGAATAGACTCATAAAAAATAGGGATGAGGACCCTGTGTTGCTTATCGGCCCTGGTAGATGGGGGACAACGACACCATCCCTTGGGGTCCCTGTAAGATTTTCTGAGATAAATAATTTTACTGCCATAGGCGAGATTGCTTATATTAATGGAAATCTACTACCAGAGCTATCGTATGGAACACATTTTTTTCAGGATCTGGTAGAAACAGATATATTTTATCTAGCCCTTTTTCCTGACAATTCTTCTGTATTCTTCAACAGAGATCTTATAGAGGGTTTCAAAGATATTTTAGAGGGCCTCATAGAAGAGGGGGCTAAATATCAAGATGTTCTAAAGGTTTATGACACATCCTGGACAGATGTGAGATTAATGGCAGACATTATATCTCAGAGGCTTATATGTTTTTTAAGACCTTAAAAAGGTAAGCCTTAAAAAAACCGTTTTACAAGTTTTTGAAAAGATTATGTTTTATTGAAAAAGAAAAGAACTTATTGCCTCATTAAAACCCTGAAGTCTTGAATATTCAAAGAGTGTGGACATCGCCATGCTTTCTGTAAATATGCCTGACTCCTCAACAGCCGCTATGGGATTCAATCCGCCTACTATTATCATGCCAACCTTGTCAACGCCTACAGGGATATCCAGTAGGGGTTGATTGGGTTTACCGAAAATAATTATTCCGTCAATCCCTTTTGCTGACATCTTTTCTGTAAGGCCCTCTGCCTCATTGAGGCTTACTATAGGTATCTCCCTGAAGCTTGCCAGTATCTTTCCTGATGATGATTTTACTGCCCCTGTCACATCTGTCATCCTACCCTTTATAAATATCTCAAGGGGATCAATGGATGAACCCTCATAGCTTATCAGGGCGGTGAACCTTGACGGGTTTCTATCCACTATCTCTAAAACACCTCCATATCTTGAGGTAACAGGTATCCCTGCCTTGAGAAAGATGCCATTCATGGTTATACTGCATATTGTCCCTATACCGACACACCCCTTTGGAATGATTATATCTCCAATGCGTTCACCGCCCTTTGCAATCTTTATCCTGTTGCCCATTGCATATCTTGAGGTAAAGACCTCTGTCATGATCTTGAAGGCCTCTTTTATCTTTTTTTCAGGAAAAAATGATATATTCAATATAACGTTGCCCTTTAATGTATCGAGATTAAAATCAGTGAGATAGGCGAGGCTATCGATCTTGTTTATAATAAAGTTCACCCTCTCGGATACAAAGGCATGGTTGAGCTCCTCCCTGCCTGTCTCAGTTATAATTCTGCCTTTTTTGCCCTGTACCTGGGTCATACCTTTTTCATCAAGCATCTTTAGGTAATATCTCACGGTTCTTTCGGACAGATCGATCCCATAGGATAGAAGTTCCTTTGCAAGCTCTGTGGAGCCAACAGGTTTCTGATGTTTATCAAGGATCCTAAGAATGGTGAACATAATCTTGTTCATTAAAGAATCCCATAAGCAAGCATTGCCTTGGCGACCTTAAGAAAGCCTGCTATGTTTGCACCGAGCACATAATCACCTTTTTTGCCATATACCTCTGATGCATCAAGGCATGCCTTGTGGATTTTTTTCATTATATTGAGTAGCATCTTATCCACCTCTTCCCTTGTCCATGATAATTTGAGGCTATTCTGGCTCATCTCAAGTCCTGAAACTGACACACCGCCTGCATTTGCAGCCTTACCAGGGCCAAAGAGGACATTATTGGTCTGGAATATCCTTATTGCCTCTGGTGTTGAAGGCATATTAGCACCCTCTGCAACACAGATACACCCGTTCTTCACTAGTGCCTCGGCATTTTTGCCGTCAAGTTCATTCTGGGTTGCACAGGGAATGGCTATATCTACCTTAAGACCCTGTTCCCTTATAACATCCCAGACATTATTTCCTATATAACAGACTGTTCCAAATCTGTCAGCATATTCTTTTATCCTGCCCCTCCTTATATTTTTTAGTTCCATCATAAATTCATATTTCTCCCCGCAAACGCCCTCCTCATCCACTACAGTGGCGCTGGAATCGCATAGGGTTATTACCCTACCACCAAGTTGATTCACCTTTTCCACAGCATACTGCGCCACATTACCTGAACCACTAATGGCAACAATCTTGTCTTTGAAATCAAGTCCTCTTGTGGCAAGCATCTCTGCGGCAAAATAGACAGCCCCGTATCCTGTTGCCTCAGGTCTTATAAGGCTTCCGCCGTATTCTATCCCCTTACCTGTGAAGACACCTGTGTGTTCATTCATAATTTTTTTATAGTAACCGAACATATATCCTATCTCTCTTCCTCCAACGCCAATATCACCAGCCGGGACGTCTGTTTCAGGGCCTATATGCCTGAAGAGCTCCCTTGTAAAGGCATGGCAGAACTTCATGACCTCATTATCTGACTTGCCCTTGGGGTCAAAATCAGAACCGCCTTTTGCACCCCCCATGGGGAGTGTGGTAAGGGAGTTTTTAAAGATCTGTTCAAATCCAAGAAATTTTAAGATGCCCAGGTTTACTGAAGGATGAAAGCGAATCCCACCTTTATAGGGCCCTATGGCATTATTGAACTGCACCCTGAAGCCCCTATTTACCTGAACCTCTCCTCTGTCATCAACCCATGGAACCCTGAATATTATTGTCCTATCAGGCTCAACTATGCGGTCGTATATCTTTGCCTTGACAAACTCAGGGTGTTTTACCTCTGTGGGCTCAAGGGACTCCATAACCTCTTCTACTGCCTGATGAAATTCTGGCTCATTGGGATCCCTCTGTTTTACCTTTATTATTACATCTTTTACGACTGACATAAAACCTCCTATTCTCTATTTATTTTAGTATGTTTCTAACTAAAAGACCTTTCAAGATAATAACGGAGTAGATGAAATCTATCCCTGAGCTCTACATTATTATGATCCCTCTCCCATATCTCTTCTATCTCCTTGAGAACCTTCATGGCCTTATCTCCTATTCCTTCTTGCCACTGTCTCTGTTGTTCTGTGCAGGCACTTACTTCATTAGGTATTTCATCCCTTTCTATTGTTTTATATGAGACACCATTCAATTTTTTTAAAAATAAAACCTTAGCTGTTGAATCCATATCTCACCCCTTAAAAAAGACTTGAGACTTTTTTAAAATCTCTTACCTCGGGCACACCTCAAGTTCCCTAACTCCCCTGTTCTGGCAATATCAATTTAATGCCTTAACAAGGTTGGGCAAGCTTTAATGAATAAAACTTAAAAACCTAAATTTTACAATAAGGTGTTGGATATTAATTCACTAGGTTATTTTACTATATTAGTTATAGGTAAAAATACTATAATCCTTGGAAAACCTTATTTATTTACCATCTACCCAATGTATAGCATGCTTAAGGAGCTCTGTTGAACTTTTTAGATTAAGTTTTTCTTTTATATTTGCGCGGTAAGAGTCAACCGTTTTTACACTTACACGGAGCGTATCAGCTATCTGACGGGTTCTATAACCCTGACCAATGAGATTAAAGACCTCCAGCTCTCGATCACTCAGGATCTCCATGGGTGAATTCTTTTCTGAGTGTTTACTATCTATAAATTTTTTCACTATATTTGCACTCACATCCTCGCTGATATAAAGTTCGCCCCTTATGACCTTTCTTATGGCCTCCAACATCCTTTCTATTGCCTCCTGTTTCATGATATAGCCCCTTGCCCCTGCCCTCAGGGCACGCTCTGCAAATAAGGACTCATCATGCATGGAGACAACAAGCATAGGTATATCCTGATAACGCTCTTTTATCTTTTTTATAAGCTCTATTCCATCTATTCCCTTTAAAGATATGTCTATTATTGCAAGGTCTGGTTTTATTTTTTTGAGGATCTCCAGGGCTGAGTGTGAGTCTTCTGCCTCTCCTGAGACAAGGAGGTCATCTTCTTGATTAATAAGCTGTGTGAGCCCCTTACGGACAATAGGATGGTCATCTACGATGAGGATTTTGTATTTTTGTTGCCTCTGAATGGTAGTGATTTTTTTATTCACCCCTTCTCCTTAATCTTAAATGCGCAGGTCACTGTTGTCCCTCTTAATGCACCTTTTCTTATATCAAGGGATGCACCTATTAAACCTGCCCTATATTTCATTATGCTTATTCCCATGCCATGATAATCTTTTGGTCCCCTGCGAAAAGGCCTTCCATTATTTGTTATAGTCAGGGTTGCCCCATCTTGTTTGCTCTCAAGGCAAATTGTGATTTTGGTTGCCCTACCATGTCTTATGGCATTATTTACTGCCTCCTGGGTTATTCTATATAGATGGGTTGCCATGATGTTATCATGAATAAGAAATGGTTCTTCATATTGGAACCTGCATGAAATGCCAAAAAGCCTTTCAATATTATTGGCAAGATCATCAATGGCAGTGGTGAATCCATGTGCCTCGAGTCGCACAGGATACAGACCTCTTGCAAGGCTCTTTGTCTTTGTTATAGCATCATCTATCAGATGGACTATCTCTTCTATGTCTTTAAACTCTTGAGAAGATCTTGAGGCAGTCTTCTTCTGAATGCCCTTGCATAGAAAGGCTATCCCTGCAAGCTGTTGAGAAAGGCTATCATGGAGATCCTGACCTATTCTCTTTTGTTCCCATTCGCTTACCTCAAGCACCTGTCTTTCAAGGAGTTTTCTTTCTATTATCTCACCTATACGTTTTGCGATAACATCTATGAGATAGCGTTCCTCCTTGAGAAAAGGCCCCTCATAAGATTCAGGCTTCTCTTCAAGATAATATACCTCAAGAGAGCCTACCTTTTTGCCTTTTACAATTATAGGAGAGGATTGTCTCCATGGGGTGTCCTGAAACTTCTCTGTGGTGAATATATTATCATCAAGCACTATCCTGGCGCATGTTATATCTGGATATTGCCATGCAGGGGGTATGATGTTCACTATACCAGGGAGTATCTTTTCAAGAGAGATTCCATATTTTTCCACAAGATAGGATATCTTATAGAGACAGTTCAGTTCCTTGACTCTTTCGCCAAGGGCATGGGTCTTTTTTTGAAGTAGAGATCTTATATGTCTTTGTCTTAACTCAGTTTTTTTATGCCTTGAGATCTGGTTGTTGAGTCTTTCGATCTTTTTTAATAGTCTTGCCGTCTCTTTTTCCGTGTCTAACATGCCTAAATATCTATTATAGAATATTTTGCAGGTATTAAAGACTCAGGGATTAGGTCGTTATAACCTCTTTTATCCAGGGAAACTGCTCCTTCAATAGTTTTTCCACCCACAGACCGAGGGCAAAATCACCGCATCATGTAAGCTTTCCACCTATAAGTTTAACAAATACAGTGCCTTTTTCTTCATTAACGTCTATTAACTCGCCATAACCCTCTGCAAGCTCATCAAGTTTAGGCTTCAATTCCTCAAGGGCATCTGCTAATTCTTTTTTTATATCCACTTCGAAAATAATTATTTATTATTTCAGCTCTTTTGTCCAGAATAATTTATCCAGTTTCATAGCGCCTCAAGTTTGTAATTAATCAAGTTCTCGTAGATGGAATAATAATGCGCTTGAGAGCATAATCAGAACCCCAAGGATTGTGATACCGAGTCCAAAGCTATAGTGGTCACCGGCAACGCCAAGGAGATAAGGTGCTATCCCGCCGCCGACAAGGATACTTAATGCCAAAACGATTCCAGTTGCTAGGCTCCTCAACTCCCTATTAAATAATCTGGCAATAGCAACTAGCCCTATAGGAAAAAATCCTGTTATAAATATAGCCTGCAGAAAAAGTATCAACCCAATATATCTTATACCTATTATCCCAAGTAGTATTGTAAAGATACTGGTAATAAATAGCATAATAAACATAAAATACCTCAAGTTGAATCGGTCAACAGCAAAACCGCAGGCAATTGCCACCCCAATGGAGCCAAGTCTGGATATGCCAAGAATAGTATTTGCGTAACCCATACTTAAATTTAACTCCTTTGTAAGATATAGAGGGGTGATAGAATATATACCGAGATTTGCGCTTGCGCCGAATATCCATATAATAGCCACCAACCAAAGGGAGCGCCTTTTAATTATCTGGCTAAACATTGCTTGGGGGGGATTGCCTATTTTAACCTCATTACATATAAAATAAAAAACAATTGCGCATAGGAGAAAAAGAAATCCATAGACTACAAAAATCCCTCGCCACCTAGAAAACTGGAGGAGAAAAAGGGCAATAAGAGGGGTTGCAAANATNGCNATTGAAGANCCNGAATCGTGGATTGATATAGCCTTGCCCCAGGCTTTTTCTTCATAGTATTCAGTAATAAGTGGTATTGCAGCTGGAAGATATAATCCCACAGAAAAACCTAGGAGAAAGGCAAAAAGATAGAGGAGGATGAAGGTGTGGACAAAAGGTATCAGAAAATTTACTATACTCAAAAGAGCAAGGGATAGGACAATGGATTTTTTATAGCCAAACCTGCCTGAGAAAAAACCTGAGATAAGGACTCCTAACCCATATCCTCCAGAAAGAAAGATGAAGATACTACTTGCCTTCGCATGGGCAATCGTGAATTCATCTTCAATGATTGGCAATATGGGCGAAAAGAGCATCCTTATAGAAAAATTAATGAACCAGATAAACCATAGGAAAAGAAGGAAGATAAAGCCTTTACCCCTAATAGTATATGCCATATATTCTCAATAATGGTTTATATCTCAGACACAGATAATTAGAAAAAACTCAGTTTTACAGATTTTTCTTTCAACTATCCAGGGTCATAGATCGGTTTATCCGAATCTATACTGGACACCATATTCACCTTTCGGATACTGCCACTCAATAGCACCCTCTATACATGCAATCTTACATGTCCCGCATTCAAGACAACCTGCAAACTCTACCACCACCTCATTGCCCTCTTCATTGAATGTATAGAGATGTCCAGGGCACACAAAAAGACAGTATTTTATCCTGCACCTTGACCGACATATCTCATGGTTTATCTTTATATGGCTCTCCTTGTCTGTTCTGAATGCGTCAAGGGCAAGCTTTTCATCTATTCTCATATCCACCTCAGATATTTTTGATGCTGTAGAGTTCTTTAAGCCTTCTAAAGCTTAACATGCCAGATGATTTCAATTCCCTCCATAAGGTCTGGCCTATCCTATCCTTTGGCTGATCACCAAACCACATAACCTTTTCTATAAACTGGGGGAAGTATTTTGGATAGAATGTAAAGAAAGCATCATTATCGAGAAACTCAGGCATACCCCTGCAGCTTAGCATATCCTTCAAGACAAAGGTCTCTTTAAGCCTTGCCTCATATGATGATAGTGTTCGGGCAGAATAATCACCCACCTGCCTTGCCATAAGTATTGTCTCCGCAGCTATTATGCCTGATGCAATAGCAAACTCCATCCCTCTTACTGTTACCCCCATATTCAGCGCAAGGCCTGCTGCATCACCTGTCACAAGTATACCATTGCCATATAGCTTTGACAGATTATCATAACCTCCTTCGGGTATTATATGGGCTGAGTACTCTACTAGGCTGCCCCCTTCTATCAATCTCTTTATCTCATATCTCTCCCTGAAGTTATCGAGTAGCGTATGCACCTCAAGGGTGGGTGCCTTCTCCATCAATGCCCTTATACCTACCACAATCCCCATGGATATTGTATCCCTATTGGTGTATAGAAAACTGCCCCCGAATATTCCTTTTGTCACGTCACCAACTAAGAGGTGTGCACAGCCCTCATCTTTTTCCACATTGAATCTGTCATTTATTTTCTCCTCAGATAGCTCTATTACCTCTTTAATCCCTACAGCATAATTTCTGGGCTTCATTTTCTGCCTAAGCCCTGCCTTCTCTGCAATAAATGACAGGACGCCGTCAGCAGCAACAACCACATTTGCCGGGATATCCTCTTCCCCTGATCTAATGCCTGCTACTGCATTATCTTCCCAGATAAGGTCATCAACCCTATTCTTGGGGATAACATAAACCCCCTTCTCCATAAGCCTCTCAGAGAGCCATCTGTCAAGGTTTGCCCTCAAGACTGTGTAGCTATGCCGTGTGTTTCTAAACCTATCACCTGTAAAGTCCACATTGAGTGAATTATTTTCACCCATAAGACTCCATCTTTCACGGACAACCTTTCTCTCCAAGGGCGCATCTTCAAGCATATCACCTATGAGGGATCTTATAGGTTCCAGATAGAGCCTTCCGCCTGTTACGTTCTTGCTTCCAGGAAAGTCCCCTCTCTCAAGGACTATAACCTGGAGGTCATTTTCTGCAAGCTTGTATGCACAGGCAAGCCCGGATAATCCCCCTCCAACTATCACTACATCTATTTTCTCCACATTATGCCTCTTGTTTTAAGGATTCAAGACCCTTTTTCAGTACTGGGAGTATGTTGAACAGGTCATCGACTATCCCATAATCTGCATACTGGAATATAAGGGCATTAGGGTCTTTATTTATGGCAACGATAACCTTTGATGTATCCATACCCATTGTATGATGCAGGGCACCTGATACACCACAACCTATATATAACTTAGGCGATACTGTTTTGCCGCTCTTGCCCACCTGATCCTCATAATCACGCCATTTACTGTCTACTACAGCACGGGATGCACCGACCCTTCCACCCAGGATCTCAGCGATATCCTCAAGGAGTCTGAAATTTTCCGGTCCCTTCATACCCCTGCCGCCACATATGATAACATCAGCCTCCTGGAGATCAACTTTTTTCGATGTGCCTCTATCTACCTTTATTACGTTTATCCTTGAATCCATCTGAAGGTCTGCCTTTTCCTCAATAAGCTCGCCGATCCCCTGCTTTTTCTCTATAGAAAAAGAGTTTGGCCTGAATGTAATAAGGGATGTAGGCGCATTCTGCGTGGATACCCATGATATTATCCTGCCGCCATATATGGGTTTTTTTATCTTTATCCCATCTTCCTGAAGCTCTATCCCCACTGCATCGGATACAATAGGCGCCTCAAGCCTTGCTGCAAGCCTCGGGAATAGGTCTTTTCCTGTTATAGTTGATGCACCAAAGACAAGAGAGGGGTTATATTTTTTTATTAGATACCCCAGGGCATCTGTAAAGGTGTCCCATCTATAGTCTTTCAAAGCCTCCATATCCATAGACAGGACTTTATCCGCAAAGGGTTTTACCCCTTCTGTGATATCTTGAATACCGGAACCCAATACAATGGCATATAGTGTTGATGATAGTTTTTCTGCAAACTCCCTGCCCTTTGAGAGGAGTTCAAAACTTGACTTGCGTATGGAGCCATCCTTGCATTCTATAAAAATAAATATATCCTTTGACATAGATTATCTCCTTAACTATAGAACTTTTGCTTCTTCTCTTAGTAACTGGATGAGCTTTTTAACCTTTTCCTCGGGTGTTTCACCTTCAATCACCCTTACTGGGGGTCTTCCCTTTGGCGTCTCATAGGATATTATCCTTATCTTTGAGGCATTTTTATCTATTACCTCTTTTGCCAGCCCAAGGGTTGTCGGGTCTATAACTGGTATATTTGCCTTCATTGCCTTCATAACCCCGGTTATCAGGGGAACCCTTGGTTCATTAATACCCTTTTGTGTTGTAAAAAGGGCAGGCAGCATAACCTCCTTGGTTTCTCTGCCCCCCTCTATATCGTTTTCAACGAGCATTTTTTTTTCATCAACCACATCGAGCTTTGTAATTGCACTGACATGGGGTATCTTTAAAAATTCTGCCACCATGACACCGATATTTCCATTTTCATCATCTATTGCCTGTCTGCCGCAGAGGATCAGGTCAAAACCCTCTTTTTTTGCAAACCCCGCAAGTATTTTTGCTGTAATTAGGGGGTCTTCGGTATCCAAGTCTGTGTTATCTATGAGATATGCCTGGTCAGCACCCATCGCAATGGCTGTCCTCAATGCCTCTATAGCCTTTTTTCCACCGTATGTGCATACAGTTATCTTCGTTTCCTTTATCTTGCCCTTTAATCTTATTGCCTCTTCTACGGCGAATTCGTCAAAAAAATTGAGATTAAACTTATTTTCAATCTCCAGAGATTTGTTATCGCTTTTTATAAGTATTCTTGCCTCAGGGTCAGCTACCTGTTTGATAAAAACCAGAATATTCACCTTTATGCCTCCTTATTTTAAATCAAATTCCTGGTCACTAATGGAATCTTATAGTTTTCCAATAATGTTTCTGCCTATAAAATCCTTTAATACCTCATGGGTGCCGCCGCCATATAGAAGAAATCTTGCATCCCTAAAATATCTCTGTGGTGTATATTCATAGGCAAAGGCATTGGCACCATAGATCCTTGTTCCCTCATCAACAACCTTCAGGCATACCTCAGTGGCAAACATCTTTGCCTCTGCAGCTATGAGCCTGCTGTCCATCCCCTCTTCGACCATCCATGCCCCATAGTATATCATAAGCCTTGCGGCATTCATGAGCGTGTCCATATCAGCAAACTTTTCCCTGATAAGCTGATAATTGCCTATGGGTTTACCAAAGGCAACCCTTTTTTTAGCAAATTCAAGGGCCTCATTGTATGCACCCTTTGCAATACCCAGTGCCATGGCACCAGTCATAAGTCTCACCTCATCAAGTATGTCGCCCACATACATTACACCTTTGCCAAGCTCATCGCCAAGAAAATTTTCATCAGGTATCCATACATTATCAAAAACCAGTTCACCTGTCACGGTTCCCCTACAACCCAACTTGTTGAGGACCTGACCGCTTGAAAACCCTGGTGTCCCTTTTTCTACAAGAAAGAAGTTTAGACCCTTTAGCCCCTTGGAGGGGTCAGTAGTGGCTAAAACAGTACAGAAATCACAAATAGGTCCATTTGTAATCCACATCTTTGTTCCGTTTATCCTCCAGCCATTGCCGTCTTTTACAGCTGTTGTCCTTGTTGCCCCTAAATCTGACCCTGATTGATCCTCAGTGAAACACATGGTGGCAATCTTTTCCCCTCTCATGGCAGGATAGAGACACCTCTCCTTTATAGAATCACTTCCAAACCTATATAAAAAGTATGTCCCCATAAGGATATTCATAATAACACTCTGTGCAAAGCCGACAGAGCCCCTTGCGATCTCTTCATAAAATGTCATACACATAATTTTATCTGCATTCATGCCGCCGATCTCTTCTGGATAACGGAGCCCAAGATAACCGAGGGCGGTAAATTCTCTCCATAACTCCCAGGGGAATTCATCCTTTTCATCTATCTCCTGGGCCTTTGGGACAACCATCCTGTCTACTGTATCTCCGATGACTTTTTTAAAAAACTCCTGCTGTTCTGTTAAAGTAAAGTCCATAATAACCCCTCCTTGGAAGTAAAATGGATAACAATTTTGTATACAATATTTTAATGCAAAATTTTTGTCAAGCAAAATTAAGCTTAATTTTCATGTTTCTATAAAACATCTTAATCTTGTTGACCTCACAGGGTGTTTTAATTTCCTTAGTGCCTTCGCCTCTATCTGCCTTATCCGCTCCCTTGTGACCTCAAAAATCTGACCAACCTCCTCAAGGGTGTGGTCGTATTTCTCGCCAATCCCAAAGCGTTTTCTTATGACCTTTTCCTCCCTTGGTGTAAGGGTTGAAAGGACTGCATTTAATTGAATTACAAGGTCACAATAGATGGCAGTATCCTGGGGTGTAGGTGATGTCTTGTCCTCAACAAAGTCTGCAAGATGTGTATCCTCATCATCCCCTATGGGTGTCTCAAGGGATATGGGTTCCCTTGTTATCCTTAGTGCCTTTCTTACCTTATCCACACTAAAACCCACCCTTTCTGCTATCTCATCAGGAAATGGCTCCCTGCCAAACTCCTGGACAAGCTCACGGGACACCCTTATTATCTTATTTATAGTCTCTATCATGTGGACAGGTATCCTTATAGTCCTTGATTGGTCAGCTAGAGCCCTCGTTATAGATTGTCTTATCCACCATGTTGCATATGTGCTAAATTTATAACCCCTTTTGTATTCAAACCTGTCTACTGCCTTCATAAGCCCTATATTACCCTCTTGGATAAGATCCAGCAATGACAATCCTCTGTTTATATATTTCTTTGCAAGGCTCACCACAAGCCTGAGATTTGATTTAACGAGTTCATTTTTTGCGCTTATACACCTCTTCTCTGCATCCTGTATCTTTCTTAAATAGCCCTTAAGCGCATGGGGTGATATGCCTGATTCAGATTCTATCTTTTGAAGTCTTTTAGTGAGAAGAATTATGTTTTTGTCACTATCCTTTTTTCCTTTTCTCCTTAACCGCTCTATCTCATTCTCAGTCTTTTCGATCTTATCCACATATCGTTTCATCCTCCATACAACCTTATCAATTACCTTCCTCGTAAGATTCATGTCTGTTATAATGCCTTTTATCTTATCCCAATCTTCTTTTGAAAGATTTTTCTTGCTATTATATATGGCTTTTACTGTCTCGAGTTGTATTATTAACTTATCCCTGGAATATTCTAACTCTAATTCAGAGTAATCATCATCATCATCGACATCCAATGTCACATCCCTGGCAGTTATCTTGGATGCCTTTAGGGCATTAAGAATATTGAAAAGTTCTTTAACAGTCCCTGGAAAGGAGAGGAGAATCTGTTTTACCTCCTCTTTTGCCTTCTCCATCTTCTCTGCTATCTCCTTCTCACCCTCCTTTGTGAGAAGAGATAGGCTACCCATCTCTCTTATGTAGTATCTTACAGGATTCCCAACATCTCCATCATGAAATTCCTCAAATTCTTCACTTAATATCTCCTCAAATCTATCATTAGGTAATATTGGGGCTTCACCGTTTTCACTGATATCAAATATATCAATCTCATCAAAAATATTCTCATTCCTTTCCGCCTTTACTAGAACAGATGAAAACTCCTTCTGTTCTTTGTTTTCATCATAATCAAAAAAATCTTTCACCTTATCAGGCATGGCTACCTCACTGATCTTATTTTTTTAAAAGTGCTAGGAGCTGCCGTTTCTCATTAAGCAGACCCATAATAACCACATCGTCACCCCTTTTTTCTGCTTCTGACATCCTCTTTGTTATCTTTTCTAACTCCTCTTTTATAAATTTTTTTTCTACATGTCTAAGGTAATCAAAAAATATCTTTTCTAACTCCTCTTGCGTGCCTTCAAATCTGTCGAGGGCAGATTCACAGATAATCTCCCTCAGATCAGGTTCATCAATGCTGTTTAGAAAGGTATTGACCTCAAAGGTTATTGATTTTTCGTAATGTTCCAATATCTTTCGAATGGCCTTCTTTATGATGCCCTCTTTTATAAATCTCATCACCTCCCTTTCCTTAAAGAACCCCAAAAGGCCAGGATTATTAATAAGTATCCCGATTACCCTTTTTCCTATAATATCTGTTGTATTCTCTATATCGTAGGCCTCGTGAAATGGTAAGGTACTGGTCTTTTTTCCATCCCAGAAGAGATGCTCCTCTACCTGTGTAAGCTCCGAGATCCTCTTGATGTAGAGGCTTTTTTTTACATTATTCTGTATGTTCTCTATATAAGGCATCACATTTTTTATAAAGGAGAGCTTTCCCTCAAGGCTTTTGACACCACTTTTTTTCATCTCAAAATCAAGATAAAAGTCAAGGATAGGTTTTTTTCCAGACAGGGTATCCAGAAACCTTTCCCTACCATATTCCCTTACAAGGCTATCGGGGTCATGGCCAGGGGGAAGGGCTACAATACTGGCATTTATATCCATCTCAGAAAAAAGCCCTATCAGCCTCAATGAACTCTTAATACCAGCCTCATCACCATCCAGCATGAGCGTTATATTTTCAGTGTAATTTTTAAGCCTCAATATCTGTTCTTTAGTTATGGATGTGCCCAACGTGGCAACAATATTGTTGATGCCATGGGCATATAGGGATATAAAATCAAAATAACCCTCTACAATATAAACCTCATCAGCATTGCTTATGAATTTTTTAGTTCTATCGATCCCAAACAGGGATGTCCTCTTGGAATATATGGACGATTCAGGCGAGTTGATGTATTTAGGCATGGCATCCTTTTCTATAGCCCTGCCTCCAAAGGCTATTATCCTCTTGTTTATATCAAATATGGGGATTATTATCCTGCCCCTGAAGATATCGTATACCTCTCCGTTGGCTTTTCTGATGATACCCGTGCCCATCAAAAGGTCATCAGGTATACCTGCATTATTCAAAAGTCTTTTAAAATCAATCTTCCTATCACTATAACCTAATCTGAACTCCTCTATGGTATCCTTGTTAATGCCTCTCTTCAGGAGATACTGAACAGCATGAGGTGAATTATAGAGATTTTTCACATAATACTCTGAGAGNCGCNGCATGGCGTCAAAGAGGCCGGTTCTTCTTGAGCCCGCAGCTTTTNTTAGNCTTATACCATACTGCTTTGCCAATGCCTCTATAGCCTCACCAAAGCTCAGNTTTTCGTATTTCATCACAAAATTTANGGCATTCCCACCGGCGTGACAGCCAAAACAATAGAATATCTGTTTCTCTGTGCTTACAGTAAAGGATGGGGTCTTTTCCTGATGAAAGGGACAAAGCCCCACATAATTCTTACCTGCATTTCTGAGTTTTACATATTGAGATACCACATCCAATATATCAACACGGGAGAGTATCTCGTCGAGATCACCCGTCATATAAACTCCAGAATGGTGATGCCTGCATTTCTCTCATCCCTTGTTATGCCCTTTATAAACTTTGTGTCAGCAAAATGTTCCATCACAGCATTCATTAATCTGCCTGTGCCTATACCATGGAGTATTCGGATCTTATGGACACCCTGAATAAGTGCCCTGTCCACAAATCTGTCAAGTTCCCTTAGTGCCTCTTCAACCCTCATACCCATGATATTTATCTGTGGTTCATTTATATGTTCATACTCCACTTTTACCTCTGACGTTTTGTTGGATATTGTCTTCAATTCTGCCCCTGAAAGTCTTGCGATAAAGCCCCTGTTTATCTTTGTTCTCAGATTACCCATCACAATCTCTACAGTATCGCTTTCTTCATCTATGTGGGCAACATACCCTCTTGTGCCAAGGTTTTTTATCCTTACATAATCCCCTATCTTTATATCCTCATATTCTGTTTTTGTCTCTTTTATGTGTTCCCTTTTCAGTGCAGCAACCCTATGTCTTGCGGCCCTAAGGGATGCCCTATCTTTTTTTGCCATCTCTTTTCTTATCTCTTCGATCTCCATCTCCAACTCATCAAGCCTGGCACGATATTTTTCCTCTAATGACCTCAGATATTCCTCTCTCTTGTCCCTGAGAATGTCCAGCCTCTTCCTAAGATCCTCTCTAAGTCTTCTTGCCTGGAAAAGCTCTTGCTCTGCCTCAAGTTTTTTCTGTTTAAGGGAACCTATAAGCTCATTGAGCATATGTTCCTGTGAACCCAGATATTCATAGCTCTTTTCTATTATCCTTTGGGGAACAGAGATATTCTTTGCCACATTTATGGCATTGCTGTAGCCAGCCAGTCCATAGGTTAATCTGTATCTTGGCGTCATTGTCTCCTGGTCAAAATCTGTAGCAACATTTATGGCGAATGGTTTTGTAAAGCCATATGATTTAAGGAGGTTAAGGTGTGTTGTCACTATAACCCTTGAACCCTTTTCGACAAAGCTATCTATCACTGCCATGGATATGGCGGATGCCTCCTGTGGCTCAGTGTTTCCGCCTATCTCATCTATCAATATTAGTTCATCCCCCTGTGCCCTTTTGTAGAGCTCGCTGATTATCCTCATATGCGCTGTAAAGCTGCTTAATTCCATGGATATATCCTGTTCATCTCCAATTATAGCATAGATACCTGAAAAGAGGGGCACCTGTGGTCTACCTGAAGCAGGTATAAACATGCCTGCCAATGCCATTGCGGAAAGTAGCCCTATAGTCTTAAGTGCGGCTGTCTTTCCCCCTGCATTAGGACCACTTATTATCATAGCCTTTTTTTCCTTCTCCATGAATATATCCACAGGAACCGTCTGGTCTTTTCTGGAGAGGTATATAAATGGATTTACAGCAGCCTTTACATCAATATTAATGCCCTGTGAGACCTCTGGTCTTACACAATTGAATTGGATGCTGAAAAGGGCAATACTGCTATATATGTCAAGCTCCATTATTGCCTCAAGGCTTGCATCTATCTCTTCCCTGAATTTTGCTACATATGCTGTTAGGTCCGCAAGTATCCTTTTCTCTTCTTCTTTCTCTTCATTTTCCAGGATATTTATCGTGTTGTTAAGCTCAATGCACTCCATGGGCTCAACAAAGGAGGTCTTAAGGGAATGGGAGTAATCGTGGACTATCCCCTTTAGCACCTGATTGAAGTTGGGCTTTAATGGTATTACGTACCTACTGTTTCTTATGGCTATATAGAAATCCTGTATAATCGGTCTTACAGCCTCCCTCTCCATTATTCTTTCAAGGATTCTTTTTATCCTCTCCCTGTTCATGTAAAGGTCTGTCCTTATCCTTGAAAGCTCATAGGTGGCTGTATCCTCTATAAGGCCTTCAGCGCTTATTGTCTTGGATATCCTTTGGCTGACTGCAGGCAGTGGCTTGAGCCGTGCCATTGTATCTATGATAAACTGTTTCTTGTTAAATGTCTTTTTTAGAAAATTTAAGGTCTCCTGGTATGACCTTAAGAAGTCTGCAAGCTGTAAAAGCTCTCTTATGTCAAGGAGGGCATCCCTGATAGATAATTTCTTCAGGATCTCTCTTATGTCAGTGGCATTATATAGGGGGATTTTTCCATCCCATTTTATAACCTCTATAACTGCCTCAATCTTATCCTGNCGGGCTGATATTGCCTCTTTGNTGTCTAAGGGTTTTAACTGCGATAAGGAATTACTTATGAAANGGGTTGTNGAGTAATTATGTAAAAAATCAATTAACCTTGTATAATCAATATATNAAAGTGTTTTATCAATCATAAAGGGCTTTGTGACTACCTATGATGATAGTCTTTTAAGCACCAGTTCGCTCAACACTTTACCGTCTATCCTCCCAGGGTATTTCCCTAATAGAAATTTTATAACCTTGCCCATATCCTTTTTTCCAGTTATCCCAAGGTTTGAAATAGCCTCGTCTATCTCCCTTGTGAGTTCTTCCTCAGACAATGATGTGGGTAAAAGCTCTTTTAAGAGCTCAAGTTCTTTTTCCTCCTTTTCTATAAGGTCCTGCCGATTACCCTTTTTAAATCCCTCTATCGATTCAAGGCGCTGTTTTACTGAGGACCTTACAACAGAAAAAAATTCCTCCTCAGTGATGGGTCTTATCTTCTCGACCTCTTTATTCTTGATAGCTGCAAGGAGCATCCTATAGGTTGATACCTTTACAGTATCCCTGCTTTTAATGGCATCCTTGAGCCCCTGCTCTATCCTGGATTTAAATTCCATTATTAATAGAGACCCTTATCCATTGTTCTTTTGATCTTCTTGAGAGCCCTCTTTTTAGCAGCGAGTATCTTCTTTTTTCTTTTTACGCTGGGTTTTTCATAGTGTTCTCTCTTTTTTATCTCAGAGAGTATACCTGTCTTCTCGCACTGCTTTTTAAATCTTCTTAGGGCACTTTCGAATGATTCTCCTTCCCTGACTATAACCGCTGGCATCCATTTTTCCCTCCCTCCTTGTTAGAAATATATATTTAAAATGTCTATATCCATATCTAAAACTCAACTATTAAAACCTAAACCTATGGTCAAAGTCAATAAATTTCCCCACTCTTTCGGAATGCTTTTTAAAAAGCCCGCTTCCAGCCCATAGCCTTTGGGTGTGTTTAAAAGGCAAAAATTCAATACAAGGACATCAGGGCAGATATAGGGAAAATTATAGATAGCCCTCGAAAAGATTCGATAGTTCATATTCTTTCATTAATATATAACAACCCTTTAGTATAATGTTATTTTAGCCTGTGTTTTCCTTATGTCAAGGGGAAAAATCAGAGGATTATTATCTTATCACCTATTCAGGTTGAATAACCAGGGATGCTGATTTATATTTAATATATGACTGATAAGGAAAGACAACTTATAAATATATATGCAGAACAGGCATTTCATGGTAGTTTATTCCGCCAGCACCTTCCCACCTGTGATTGCGGTAAGGTTTTTGATGAAAAGGAGATTTATAATGCCCCTGGGGTATTTTTGAGGAAGGTGGATGTATTCGGAAAGACCTACACTATGATAGAGCCTATCTGCCCTGTCTGTAAGAAGAGAATACCTGGCAATTATAGCGTACTTAATTAGCAACGCCTGAAGAATAGTGCCTATGTTATTTAACCGGTGAGCCCTTTTCTTATAAACATAACGGCTATACTTGCAATAACCAGGGCAAAGACCTTAGATAGTGCCTCAATAAACTTCTTACCAAGATATCTGAGTATAAGCTCAGAAAACCTAAGAAGCACCCAGCATATTATGAGATTGGCAAGAAGGGATGCGAGAAAGAAATAAAAGCCATAGTTATTTCTTATAATAATCGAGGTGGTGAGGACAGCAGGTCCAGCAAGTAAGGGGACCCCTAAAGGGACAACGCCGAACATGTCATCCTCTATTACTGGTTCCACATGTCCTATAATTATATCCTTAACAGCGATGATGAAAAGCACTACCCCCCCTGCAATAAAGAAATCCCTTATGGCAATCCCAAGATATCTGAGGACATGATTTCCTATTACAACAAAGAGCAGCGTGGTAATAAATGATGTAGTTATGGAATCTCTCAGCTGCTTTTTACGCCTTATACTATCAAGATGGGCTGTAAATTTTATGTAAATAGGCAGTATTCCCAAGACATCAAAGGCCACAAAAAGGGGTATAAAGGAGAGGAGAAATGTATCAAACATAGTCTATTTTAATATATCAGCTATTTTTTTCAAGGTTTAAGTAAGCTTATATACCATTCTATCACAAAGTCTACATAGAAAAGCACAAAAAATAAAAAATAAGACCCCTTTAAGATGTTATAATGGCCACCGGGTACTGTTACTTTTGAATACAATAATGTTTCTCAATGCAACACATGAGACATAATGATGCATAATGAGGATGTAAATAAAAAAATGTATTTTCATAATAGGCTGAATTTATTCTTCTTTAAAGGCTTTGGCATTCAGATTGCTTTTGTTTTTAAAAAACCAACTATCATAAGAAGGAGCTTAGCGATTTAAAAAAGATAATTAAAGAGACATGAAAGGAGCAATAATGGAACTTACCCAGGAGCAAAAGGATATAAGGCAGGCAGCCAGGGAGTTTGCAGAGGGCGAATTCAAGGACAGGGCAAAGGAGTTTGATGAAAAGGAGGAGTTTGACCTATCCATATGGAGAAAGGCATGTGAAAACGGGTTTGTAGGAACATTTATAAAAGAGGAATACGGTGGCCACGGTCTTGGCTTTCTTGAACACTCCCTGATTGCAGAGGAATTCTGGAGGGTAGATCCAGGATGTGGCCAGGCAGTCCTTTCCACTACCTTTGGCTCAGAGATGATACAAACATATGGATCAGAGGAGATAAAAAAGAGATATCTGCCACCACTTGTTAGCGGGGAGGCAATAATGGGTTTTGGAATAACAGAGCCTGATGCGGGAAGTGATGCCACAGGTGTCAAGACAAGGGCAGAGAAAAAAGGGGATAGATATATAATAAATGGCTCAAAGATGTTTATTACAAACGGAAGTATCGCAGATTTTCTGCTTGTTTTCTGTGTGACGAACCCCGAGGAGAAAAACAGCCATAGAAGACATAGTGCTATACTCATCGATACAAAACAGCCCGGGTATGAGGCAAACAAAATTCATGGAAAGATGGGTATAAGGGCATCCAATACAGCAGAGATTGCCCTAAACAATGTGGAGGCACCCGTTGAACACCTTATTGGGAAAGAGGGGAATGGTTTCTACCAACTTATGGATTTTTTCAACAAGACAAGAAATCATGTGGCTGCCCAGGGTGTCGGTGTTGCACAGGGTGCGCTGGAGCTGGCAATCTCCCATGTGAAAAAGAGAAATGCCTTTGGAGGGGCACTCTCCAGGTTTCAGGGGATACAGTTTTTGCTTGCCGAGATGATTACGAGGATAGAGGCTGCAAGAAGCCTTTACTGGAGGGCTGCATATACAGTAGATAAAGGCAACCCAGACCCATCTCTGATATCTATGGCTAAATGGTATGCCGGAGATACTGCTGTTTATGTGGTAAACCAGGCGCTTCAGCTCCATGGGGGATACGGTTATATAAGTGACTATGATATTCAGAGGTTCTACAGGGATGCCAAGATTGTGGAGATATATGAGGGTTCAAGGGAGGTTGAAAAGGCTATAATTGGTTCAGAATTATTAAAGAGGAACTGGATGAGGGTGCAATAATAATATACTGAATTTCACTAGAGGGAATGCATCCCTTATAGTATTTTATAAAATTATGAATAATCTTGAGGTATTATGAGATTTATGGTCAATAAATTTTAGTGGATAACCGTGGGCATTAGCCTCTGTTTCCTCTTAAATTATCCGTTGCTTTTAGATATTCTCTAATTTGTTGTAGAGTTTTTTTCTGCTTATGCCGAGGATACGTGCTGCCCTGCTCTTATTGCCCCCTACTGAATTTAAAACATTGCGGATATGCTCTAATTCCAATTCAGCAAGGCTTGAGCGCCCCGTTCCTGGCTTCAGATCAGTTGATATTGTTTGCCCATAACCTGCTGTGAAGATAGCCTCTGGGAGGTCCTCAGGGAGTATCTCCATACGGTCTATGCTTATAAGACATGCCCTTTCTATTACATTTGCCAGCTCCCGGACATTGCCAGGCCAGTTGTATTCCTTTAAGAGCTCTTTTGCCCTCTCTGAAAGCTGTTTTTTTATACCTGCCCTGGCAAATTTATTAAGGAAATATTCTGCAAGAAGTGGTATATCCTCTTTTTTTTCACGGAGAGAGGGAAGCTGTATAACAAAGGCATTCATCCTGAAGAAAAGGTCTTTTCTGAACCTACCTTCTATTATCTCATGAGTCAGATCTTTGTTTGTTGCAAATATAAATCGCACATCAACCCTTGTTTCTTTCGTATCCCCTAATTTCATGAAGGTGCCAAGCTCCAGGACCCTTAAGATTTTTGCCTGAATAGCAGGGTTCATGTCACCTATCTCATCTATAAAGAATGTCCCCTCATGGGCTATTTCAAGAAGGCCTGGCTTGTTGTTATGGGCACCTGTAAAGGCACCCTTTTTATACCCAAAAAGTTCGCTCTCAAGCATAGATTCCTGAAGAGCACTAGAATTTATTACCACAAAAGGGTTTGGTGCCCTTAAGCTAAGGCTGTGTATCGCCCTTGCAGCAAGCTCCTTGCCTGTCCCTGTCTCACCCTGAATTAAAACTGGTGTATCAGAGGGTGCAACAAGGGAGATAAAATCCTTTACCTTCTGCATCTGTTTACTATTTCCTACAAATTCATCCTGGGCTATAATCCTTTGTATATGTTCCTTGAGGAGGATGTTTTTGTCCTTTAGGGATTTTTTCTCATATGCCTTTGATATGACACTGGATAATTCCGATATCTTGCATGGTTTTGTCAGGTAATCATAGGCACCGAGTTTCATGGAACGGATGGCAGTATCTATTGATGCATAGCCCGTGAGCATTATTACCTCAATATTTGGCTCAATCTGTCTCATTTTAGATAAAAGATCAACCCCCTGTATATCATTCAGTTTTATATCAAGGACAGCTACATCGAAATCCTCTTGATTTATAATCATTAATGCCTCTGCCCCTGAGGCAACAGCGGTAACATCCATGCCCTCCTTTGATAGTTGTTTCTTAAATGCCTCTGCAAGCTGAACCTCATCATCTACTATAAGGACCCTTATCATTAAAGACAACCCCCCTCTGCCCATGTACCATCCTCTGCAGGCAGCGTTATAACGAAAGTCGTTCCAATCCTGGGTGTGCTCTCAACTGATATAGTCCCTCCCATTCCATCAAGAAGTTCCTTGCATAGCGAAAGACCAAGCCCTATGCCTTTTTTTACCTCCTTTGTGGTGAAGAATGGTTCAAAGATCTTGTCTATTATAGCACTAGGGATGCCTATCCCATTATCTGTTATATCAATAGAGATAGTCTTGCTTATAAGGGATGTTTTTATGGTTATTGCCGCATCAGTCCTATTCTCAACAGCATCTAATGCATTTTTGATGATATTCTTAAAAACCTGACGGACAGCGCTTGGGTCGCCTATGGCATAGGGGAGAGAGGGATGGAGGTTTTTGGTGACCCTTATTGTATTTCCATCTGGTAACATGAATGCAATAATATTCTCTATTAGATTATTAATGTCTATAGGTGTCTTTTCAAGTCCATTTTTTTTCGGGATATTCAATAGATCATTGATGGCATTTTTACAACGAAATGCCTGTTCCTGGACAATATCAAGACTTGTTTTAAGTTCCTCCAGATCAGATGGATTCGGTTTGCCCTGAATAATGGTATCAATGGATGAACGGGCAATTTCTGCATAGGCAACAAGGGTGGCAAGGGGGTTGTTGAGTTCATGGGCAACACCTGCAATAAGCCTGCCAAGGGTAGCCATCTTTATCTCCTGCATGAGTTTTGTCCTTGTCTTAACCTGTTCTGTGGTCTCTTCAATGATGCAGAGGAGTCCCTCTACAGAACCATCTTTTCTCAATATGGGGACGCCCTTAAAGTCCATGTAGAGATTTCTATCGCCCTTATATGTGACAAACGGAAAATCCCAGAGATGAAATGCCTCACCAGCAAGCCCCCTTTTTATAAAATCTGCAAGCCCTGAGCTTATTGTGTATGGATTTTCAAGCCAGTTGAACCCTAAAAGTTTTTTCTCTGCCTTCTCACCTAGTCCAGAGAGCGCTGCCAGTGCAGGGTTTACACTGGTAAATACCCCATTTTTGTCAAGGGTAAATATAGCAACAGGTGCATTGTCTATAATAGCCTTGTTGAATTCGCCTAAGCGCCTCAATTCATCCTCAGCTATCTTCCTTGCTGTTATATCCTCTATAGAACCCTCTTGATAAAGAAAATGTCCATCCTCATCATATACTGCACGAACATTTATAGATACCCATGTCTTTGCCTTATCCTTTCCGTATAATTCACATTCAAAACCAATAACCAGGCCCTTTTCCTCCAAGAGACCCATAAGCCTTTCTCTGGCTGAAGGGTCTACATAGTGTTGATCCCCTAAATTACATATGTTTGTAAGGCAGTCTTCAGGGGAATCGTATCCCAGCATGCGACTTAACGCCGGATTAACCACGATTAACCTACCCTCACGGGTTGCCTGAAACATCCCCTCCACGGCGTTTTCAAAAATACTTCTGTATCGCTTCTCTGCATCTATGAGCATCTGCTCTGTTTTTTTCCTTTCCGTTATATCAAGAAGTGTGCCTATAACAGCAGGTTTACCTTCATAAATAGTAGCAGAGCCATAGACCTCAGCATAGTATAACTGACCATTTTTTCTTATGCCCCTAAACTCATAGTGTACAGACTCAATCTTTCCTAAAACCCTGCTATGGATATTATCTCTGACCACAGGCCAGTCTTCAGGATGGACGACCTTATCTGGTCCTATCTTTCCCATAAGTTCTTCAGGCCTATAGCCAAGCGTCTCTGCCAGCTTTGCATTGACATATTTAAACACATCATCCTGTATAACATATATGCCTACCACTGATTTCTCAGCAAGGTTTCTGAACTTCCTCTCTGATTCCTGCAGTGCCTTTTCTGTCTGAATAGTCTTTTTTTTACTCACAGCGGATCCTTTTTGCCTCTATTCTTTCATTGAATGTAGCAATTTAAGTGCCATAAACTCGTATAGGTGATAGATACAGATTCATATGCATAGGAAAGAAACATTTTGTTGTATAAATATTGCATAAATTGTATCACTTAAATACATATGTGTAAAGAGGATACAGGGCGAGGACTCGATTGAGATGAACCTCCATTATAACAGACTATATTCATTATAAAACCACTGGTTGGTAGGGTGTGGTATAGACATTGCATAGACAATCTTAGCGTTAAGAACAGATATCTAAACATGAAGGGGTTGTAATATGCAGGAACAGGCAGCAAGCCGCGTCATGGTGTGTATCCAGTGTGGCAAATGCACAGGCGGTTGCCCTGAATCAGGGAGGACACCTTTCAATATTAGGATGCTCGTGAGGAAAAAACAGTTTCAGTATACAATTGAAGAGGCTATCCCATGGTATTGCACTGCCTGCAATACCTGCACCATCCGATGCCCAAGGGATGTAAAGCCATCTGAGATGATTATAGAGATACGGGCATCCATGGTAGAGGAAGGCAATATACCCGTTACAATCCAGAAGGCGCTGGAGAATACCTTTGTCCAGAAGAATCCATGGGGCAAGCCAAGGTCAAGAAGGGCTGATTGGGCTGAAAAAACAGATTTCAAGGTTCCCCATATATCCGAGACAGAGCATAAAAGGCTCTTATTTTCATGCTGTATCCATGCCTATGACCCTAGGTGCATGGTGATACCAGTGAATGTTGCCAGGTTATTAAACAGGGCAGGTTATGAATTCGGCATCCTTGGGGAGGAGGAATGCTGCTGTGGGAATGAGATACGGAGGATAGGAGAGTCTGGCTTATTTGAGGAGCTCATGGAGGAGAACAAGGCAAATTTTGAAGAATATGGTATTAAGGAGATAATCGCCCTTTCACCACACTGTATGAATACAATGAAGAATGAGTATGGTGATATGGGCATAAAGGTTATGCACTACACAGAGGTTTTATCCAACCTCATAGAAGATGGTTCACTGAAGATAGAAAAACCAATAGAAGGGGGCATAATCTACCACGACCCCTGTTTTCTTGGCAAACAGAACAATATCTTTGAGCAGCCGAGGGGGATATTAAAGACTTTAAATGGTGCTCACATCCATGAGTTCGCCAGGTCAAGGGAGATATCACTGTGTTGCGAGGGTGGTGGCGGAAGGATGTTTTTTGATGTGGAGGTTCCATATCAGAGAAATGGTGAGGTAAGGGTGCTCGATGCAAAAAAGGCAGGGGCTAACACAATAGCAACGGCATGCCCCTTCTGCCTTATGAATCTTGAGGACCCTGCAAAGGAAAAGGATATTCTTGTGAAGGACATATCAGAAATACTATCGGAGGTTATATAGATGGATATAATAGTTCTTACTAAGAGGGTGCCTGTAACACAGGAGGAGGAGCTAAAGGTTGCCCAGGATGGCAAATCTGTAGACCTATCGAGGGTGCCTTTCAGGATGAATGACTGGGATAACTATGCTGTAGAGGAGGCTGTAAGGATCTGTGAGAAACAGGGTGGTGCAATAACCGGTGTATCTATAGGCGATATGGAATCCGATGAGGTCTTAAGAAGGGCAATAGCCATGGGTGCAAAGGATGGATGCCTTGTGGAGACCCAGGGGATTATTCAGGACCCATTTACAAGGGCGGTCCTTATTAAAAATTTTATAGAGAAGGAGGGCATCCCCTTTAATGTTATATTCGGGGGGGTTCAGGCAGAGGATGACCAGTTCGGTGTTACCTGTGGTATCCTTGCCGCCATGCTAAAACTTCCCTTCGCATCTATGGTTATAGGTATAGATGAGATACAGGGTGATAAAATCATATTGAGGAGGGAGCTCGAGGGTGGTATCCAGGAGAGGATAGGTATAAGGACACCGTGTGTCCTATCCATTCAGAGCGGTATAAACGAACCAAGATATGTATCCATAATGGGCATAAGAAAGGCATCAAAGGTGGAAAGAAGGTATTTCAAGGCAGAAAAATATCTTGAGGATGGGGCAGGTGCCCTTATTGATGTTATAAGATGGTTCTATCCCCCAAAGAAAGAGGGTGCAGTGATGCTTCAGGGTGAGATAGAGGATACATGCAAACAGCTAATAGGGATCCTTAAGGAGAAGGGGGTGCTACAGTGAGTTATTCATTAATTATCTCAGAGGTCAGAAGAGGTGTTTTTGAGGAGAGAAACCTTGATTCCATAGGTCTTGCCCATCTTTTGAAAAAAACAGCATTTCTATTGATGCCAGCCGGCGAATATCCTGTTAATGAAAGATGGCAGGATGCGGTTATAAAGACAGACATGAAAGAAGAGGCATTCTCCATGCCAAAAAATATCTGTCTTCTCCTCGAAAAGGTCATTGGCAGATTTAATATGCCTGATGAGATAATCCTCACCCATTCATCGTCAGGGACAGAGTGTGCATCATATATATCAGGATATTTCGGACTTCCTGTGATAACGGATGTAAACGGGATAGATAAGGAGGCAGGAACATTTTACAAGGGTTATTACTCTGATAAGGTGTATGGTGAATTTTCTATAAAAAAACAGGGTCCTGTTGTCCTTACTGTGAGAAGTGGTGCATTTAGGGATTCTATCGTGGAAAAGGCAGCTCCCTCCAGACAGGAGGAGCTTGAGGATATACCTGCAGACAATGAGAGGACATTCATAGAGTTTGTCGAGGAGGAAAAGACAGAGATAGATATAACAAAGGCAGAGTTTCTCATATCTGTAGGTAGGGGGGTAGGCAATAAGGATGAATTGCCTGCCTATGATGAACTCACCAGCCTTATGAATGCAACCCTTTCATGTTCAAGGCCTGTTGTGGATAAGATGTGGCTTCCCAAGGCAAGGCAGGTGGGACAGTCAGGAAAGACCGTAAGGCCAAAGGTATATCTTGCTATGGGCATAAGCGGCGCATTCCAGCATATAGCAGGTATGAAGGATTCTGAGTGTATAATAGCAATAAACAAGGACCCTGGGGCACCCATATTTCAGTATGCCCATTACGGGATAGTGGGTGATATGAACAAAGTAAGGGACAAACTTAAGGAACTCCTTAAGGGTTAGAGGTAGGTGTATATTTGGCTGAGAGGCATGTATTGGTCATAGGTGGTGGTATCGGGGGTATAACCGCAGGTCTTGAACTTGCCTCCTGCGGTGTTGAGGTCACCATGCTAGAGGAGGGTCCATCAATAGGGGGAAGGATGATACAGCTCGATAAGACCTTCCCAACCCTTGACTGCTCGTCATGCACCCTTACGCCAAGGATGGTGGAGGTGGCACTTAATTCTAAGATTGAGCTTCTCACCCTTTCAACACCCATTGAGGTGTCAAAGATTCAAAGGGGTTTTCAGGTAAAGATAAGAAAAAGACCAAGGTATGTGAATCCATCCAGGTGCACTGCCTGCGGATTGTGTTCAGATGCCTGTGTTATGAAGGGAAGAATAAAGCATGAGTTTGACTGTAACTTAGGTAAGAGGGCAGCTATCTACATCCCCTTTCCCCAGGCTGTCCCACAGAAATATCTCATCGATGACAAAGGCTGTCTATTCGTATCCAGAGGAAGATGTAAAAAGGCATGTGTTGATGCCTGTGGGCCTGATGCCATAGACTTTTCGGAAAAAGAGGAGATAATAGAGCGATATTTTAATGCCATAATAGTTGCACCTGGCTTTGACCTCTATGACCCCACAGAGAAAAAAGAGCTTGGATATGGCACCTTAGATGGGGTTATATCAGGCATAGAGTTTGAAAGGCTCTGCTCAGTTACAGGTCCCACTGCCGGTGAGATAAGATTAGATGGCAGGGTCCCGAAGAGGTTTTATTTTATCCAATGTGTGGGCTCAAGAGACAGACAGACAAACGCCCGTTTCTGTTCAAGGGTGTGCTGCATGTATACGGCAAAACACGCAAATATCGTTAGGGATCGGATAAAAGATGCCCAGATATACATATCCTATATAGATGTAAGGGCATACGGCAAGGGGTACGAAGAGTTTTACAGAAATACCCAGGATGCAGGTGTTTTTTACATAAGGGGCATCCCTGGCGAGATAGTAAAGACAGATGATGGGCTCCTTGTAAGGGTAGAGGATATGTTAAGCGGTGAGATAAGGGAGATTGAGACAGATATTGTTATCCTTGCGACAGGCATAAGACCCCATAGAGGCACTGAAGAGCTCTGCAGGATAATGTCCCTTGAGAGGGATGAATACGGATTTGTCATGATAAATGCCGTTGAGCCATCAAGGACAAATATAGATGGCATCTTTGTATGCGGCATGGCATCGGGACCCAAGGATATAGCAGATACAGTGGCATCTGCTGGTGAGGCTGCTGCAAGGTGTATGGAGTATGTAAAAACAGTTGATAGCATATAGTGGATGGTGGATGGTGAAGGTAAAAGGCAGGGGTTAATCTAAGGGGATATGAAAACAGGGATATTTATCTGTCACTGCGGGCATAACATAAAGGGTACAGTGGATATTGAGAGACTTAAGGAATATTTTGCAGGCCTTGATAATGTGACCTCTGTGGAGGACTATCCTTTTATGTGCTCTGAGCCCGGTCAGGCACTTATAAAAAATAATATTGAGAAATACGGTCTTGAAAGGGTCATTATCTCAGCATGCACAAAGGCACTTCATCAGGATATGTTCAAAAATCTTGTGAAAGAGGGAGGGCTAAACCCCTTTCTCTTGAGAAGGGTAAGTATCAGGGAGCACTGCTCATGGACCGGGGAAGATAAGGAAAAAAACACATTAAAGGCAATAAGACTTATTAAGGCAGGGATCTATGCGGGATCCCATTATGAACCCCTTGAGGAAAAACAGGTTTCTGTAAACAAATCTGCCCTTATCATAGGGGGCGGCATATCAGGGATGAGTGCAGCAGCATATCTGGCAAGGACGGGGATGGATGTCTATCTTGTGGAAAAGCAGGATGAACTGGGCGGTCATGTGAGGCTTATAGGGGATGTGTGGCCTGTACGTATAAGGGGCAGGGAGATTACAGAGGGGATAGCAGAAGAGTTGAAGGGCATGGAGAATGTCCACATATTTACATCATCCCGGCTTGTCTCTTTTGGTGGATCCTTTGGTAACTATGAGGCCACCATTGAGACACCTGAAGGTGAGAAAAAAATTATTGTAGGCGGTGTGATAGTGGCAATAGGATTTAATGCCTTTGACCCCACGATTAAACCCGAGCTTCAATATGGTAAGGACACAAGGGTAGTAACGACCCTTGAGATGGAGGAGGGTATAAGAGACCTCTCATTAAAGGAGGGCGCAAGGGTTGCCATACTCCACTGCATTGGCTCAAGGGATGAGACAATAGGTAGACTCTACTGCTCAAGAATCTGTTGTATAAATGCCATAAAGACAGCCCAGATAATCAGGGAGAGAATAAAGGATTCCTATGTTGAATCCTTTTACATGGATGTTAGGTCTCATCCAAGGGGTGGAGAGGAGTTCTATGAGGACACACAAGAAAAGGGTGTGTTTTTTACAAGGGCGAGTATCTCAGAGATTATCCCTGAAACCCATGCCCTTGTGTTAAGGGGTGAGGATACCCTTCTTGGTATCCCCTTTGAGAGGGAGTTTGATCTTGTTGTGTTATCTATCGGCATGTCGCCACCTGAAGATAATCAAAAGATAGCGGGGCTTCTAAAGATAACCCTTGATAAGGATAGATTTTTTCTTGAGGCACACCCAAAACTAAGACCCTATGACACTGCCCTTAAAGGGATATTTATCGCCGGGACATGTTCAGGTCCTAAGGATATGGAGGAGTCAATAAATCATGGCAGGGCATCGGCAGTAAAACTCTATGGGCTTTTAAACCTTGGATATACATTTATTGAACCCTTTGTAGCCTATGTTGATGAAAAAAGATGCAGTGGTTGCAGGATGTGTGAACAGGCATGCGTTGCAAAGGCAATAAAGTTTGATGAGAATCTGCACATAGTGAGGGTAGAAGAGGCAGCATGTATGGGCTGCGGTCTCTGCAATGCCACCTGTCCCTCTTCTGCTATATCTCTTAAGGGCTATAAGGATACAATGATCGATGATGAGATAAGTGCCCTCATAGAGGCGGTATAGGTTGGAAATGGTGGATAGGGATGATGAAATTGTTCAGGGAGGTTAGGTATGGAGGAAGATGATAAAGGATCTCTGGAGATAATAGGATTTGCATGCTCATACTGCTCATTCAAGGCATCGGAGATGGCAGGAAGCCTGCGTATGAAGTATCCAGAGGGTATTAAACTTGTAGAGGTTCCCTGTTCCAGCAGGGTTGACCCTGCCTTTATTATAAAGGCACTGAACGAGGGCGCAGATGGTGTGTTTGTTGCAGGCTGTCATCCAGGAGACTGTCACTTTATAAAGGGAAACTATTACACCAGGAGAAAGATAGCTGCACTTAAGGAGATGCTTGATGTCTTTTCCATGAAAGATAAACTGAGACTCTTCTGGGTGAGTGCCTCTGAGGCAAGGAGGTTTGTTGATAAGGTTTCTAATCTGTATAATGAGATAAAGGGAAAGAAGAGATGAAAGGGAAAAAGATTAAAGATAGCGATATTGTTTCCTTGCTCAATGGTTTTCTAAAGGATAAGAACAGCATAGTCTTCGGTTTTATAAAAGAGGGAAACACCATCAGCCATCATGTATTCAACGATAGCGTAAAGGGCTATTCCCTTATAAACCCATTTTTTAGTGTGAATGGGGCCATATATTTTAGGCGGTTATTTTCAAAGGGGACAAGGATTCTTTTTATATTAAGGCCCTGTGAGATAAGGGCATATGTAGAACTCACAAAACTCACCCAGATTGAAAAAGAGGCAATTATCTCTGTATCAGTAGACTGTCCTGGCACAACCTCATTGAAGGCTGAAGGCGGAGGCCCAGCATTATCAGAGGATATAAAAGAGTATTTTTCAAAAGATTCCCCGATACGCTGGGCATGCACCACATGTAGAGAGAAAAAAGGGGTTGTGGGGGATGCAGGTATAAGGCTGGATAAAGAAGATGGAATCTGGATTATCCCTTATACTGAAAAGGGGGCTGCATGGGTTTCATCCCTCGGAGGGGACATGGTGGATGCACCCGAGGACATGATAACAGGACATGCTAAGCAGCCTGAGGGCTTCAAAACAGACATGGATACACTGAGAAAAGACCTTGAAAGATGCGTGCTCTGCATGAACTGTCGGGATATGTGTCCTGTATGTTACTGTGTTGATTGCGTCTTCAACGGTGACGAGTATCTACCTAAAGGCGATGCCCTGCTCAATAAGATACTTCGCACGGGCTCAATAGGTCTGCCGCAGGGAAAGGAACTATTTCACATGGTAAGGATGTACCATGTATCTCAAACATGTGTAGGGTGCGGTGCCTGTGAAGAGGCATGCCCACAGGGTATCCCCCTCACAAAATACTTTAAGGGTGTATCAGAGAGGCTTCAGGGTTTATTTTCATATATGTCAGGGAGAGACTTTGATGAGCCTATACCCTACACCACATTTCTTGAGGATGAATTAAAAGATGCAGCAGATTGATGATAATGGCAAGGTAATGGCAGGGAGGGTCTTTGAGCTTACAGGCTACAGGCAGGATGATTTCTCGGTTTGTCTTGGTTGCAAGATCTGTGCCTCTGTCTGCACTGTCAATGACCTTGGCCTGAATGTAAATCCCCAGGACCTGCTTCTTACACTCTTTATGGGTAGGGTAATAGATAAGGGGCATCCCCTTATCAGATACTGCACCAACTGTTATCAGTGCACCCATGCATGTCCCTGGGGCATAAGAATCCCGGAGGTTATAAGGGCTATGCGGGAGAGCTTACATATGGAAACCATATTTGAGAAGGCATTTAAGGGTTCTATAGACATATGGGGTAGGGTTTATGAGCCCTATATATTTTTAAAGGCAGGTAGATTCCTTGTAAGAGAGGGTTATCTTAGGTATATGAAAAAATGGACAGGATATATGAGGATTCATCTGCCCAAAAAGGTGAAGATAGGCGGGTAGAGGGTGGTTACAGGTTTTAACCCAGGAAGAGATTTGAAAAAGTGCCAAGAAGATTCATGGGGAAAAAGGCAAGAGGTATTTTAATACTAAGATGTTGAACATATAAACGAGGTTAATAAATGGAATTTGCATATTATCCGGGGTGTTCCTTAACAGGGTCTGCTAAACAATTTGACAAAGGCATAAGAAGGGTCTTTTCTATCCTTGGCCATACCCTTAAGGATATCCCTGAATGGAACTGCTGTGGCGCCTTTGAGTACGGCAACAGACAAGAGCTTGTGAGATTATCTGGTGAAAATCTAAAAAAGGCGGCTGGTATCTCAGGGGATATATTGGCACCCTGCCCTGCCTGTTCAAAAAATCTCAAAGAGGCTAATGAGGATGGAATATACAGGGTCTATAATTCCATTGAGCTTTTGGACAGCGAATCCCTCTCTGGTATAAATATAAAACATGACCTGAAGGGACAGATATTTACACCATATTATGGATGTATCCTTTTAAGACCCAGGGAAACAGCCATCCCTGACAGTAATATAATGGAGGATTTTATTACAGGGGCTGGCGGTGATATAGCAGGCGATAAGATAAAAGACAGATGTTGTGGTGGTAGCCAGTTTTTTATAAATAAATGGTTAACAGAGAGGCTCTCAAGGATTATCCTTGAACGGTCAAGGGGTATAATAATTGTGTTCTGCCCCCTCTGTCATATGGCGCTTACCACCTTCTCAGAAAAACACAGGATTATCTATCTTACTGACCTTATACTCTATGTTGCAGGGGAGACATCTACTCTATGAAGATACTCATAATAGGCGGAGGGATAAGCGGTATATCTGCTGCAAAGGTAGCTCTTTTTGAGGGGCATGATGTAACAATCCTTGAGATAGAGAAAGAGTTAGGCGGACTCATGGCACGGATAGCCAACTGCAGGGTGGGCTTTAAGACATTCTTTGATGAAATAAGAGACCACAGGCGCCTTACTGTTATAGGCAGCGTCCAGATAGAAGATGTGCAAAGGGATAAAAAAGGATTCAGGCTTTTTCTTGATAATGGTAGTGAGCTATATGCAGATCGTGTGATTGTAGCCTGTGGCTTAAACCCCTATGACCCGGTAGAATATAAAGGGAAGAGGGTCTTAACGAGCCTTGAATATGATGGCATGATTGACCAGAGACAGGGTGAGCTCCCAGATGATTTTAAAAGGATCGCCTTTTTTCTCTGTGTCGGCTCCCGTTCAAAGGATTATCCCCTCTGTTCATCTGTCTGCTGTTCGTACACCATAAGGGAGATTAAGTGGACCCTCCAGAGGACAAGGCCTGAGATAACAGTATTTTATAATGACCTGAGGTTCTTTGGCCAGGAATTCTTTATGGAAAAGGCATTCAGGGATACAGGGGTAAGGTTTATAAGGGCAAACTCGAGATATCTTGAAGAGGATGAAGAGGGCGTAGCCGTCCGATATTTTGGAGGTGGGGGCATCAGGGAGGAGCGTTTTAACTATGCTGTCCTTGCCATTGGTCTTCGTCCCAATCCTGAGATTAAAAGATTGGCCACCCTCTTTGGTTTTTCCCTTAACGAATACGGTTTTATAAAAGAAAAATCACCCCTTGCCACAGATGTGGATGGTGTCTATGTATCAGGGGGTGCCCTTGAGCCCATGAATATAAAGGATTCCATACTTACGGGTTTTGGGGCAGGCTTTATTGCATCTAGGACATCTATCCCTGATGATGGTTTTATAAAAAACAGGGGCCTGATATACCAGGAGGACCCACCTGATTTTAGCATCCCTGATACAAATCACGAAACATATATATTCTATCTTGGCACAGATAATCCAGGACATGCCTATTTCTATGAGTATGCCTCTGCAATGTTCGTTGAGACGGCAATGACTCTGAAGGGAAGGAACAAGGATGTATATGTGGTGACGAGAAATATGGTGACCCCTTCTTATGGAGAGACGAGCTATGAAAGGGCAAGAAGGGATGGTATTGTCTTTATCCACCTTGAGGAGGATGAGTTAATCTCTTTTGACAATGGTGCCTGTAAGATAACAGGCAGTACCAGAGAGTTTTCATTTGAGAACGCAATGGTTTTTTGTTTAGACGATTATATAACAGGTATGAAGGACAGGGAATTCCTCTCACTATACAGGTCTGAACCACAGCTCAGATGGTCCCCTACAAAATGGGACAGAAAAAGATATCATGTGGGGTTTATAAGACATCCAAGGGATAAAAGATGGAAGGAAAGGGAAACACTTGGCGCCTTAGGTGAGATAACCCTTGAATTAAAAGAAGAAAGAATCATCCCCCAGGTGAACGAGGACAGATGCAGTGGATGCGGATCCTGCAAAAATTCATGTCCCCATGAGTCCATAGAGATAGAATTAAGAGAGAGGGAGGTTGCTATATATGGACCACACCCTGTAAGCCATGTCCCTGTTGCCCATATACGGGAGGATACATGCGCAGGCTGTGGACTCTGTGTATCCACCTGCCCATCTAACTCTATATCCTTCCAGTCCACGGATCGTTAGTTCTTTAATCCCAAAATCATTGACAACAACCCGAAAAGATAGCAAAATTATGAAAGGGGGGTTAAATAGATACCATGGATAATGGTAGTCATATAGATAATAGCTCCTATACATATCCGGACTGGCTCCACGATAAGAATCTTCTCAATATTATAGACAATCTCCCAGATGCAAGCTTTATCATTGATGAAAACAGAAGGGTAGTGGCGTGGAACAGGGCAATAGAGGAGATGACAGGGGTAAAAAAAGAGGATATCCTTGGCAAGGGTGACTATGAATATGCAATACCCTTCTACGGCAAAAGGCGGCCCATACTCATTGACCTTTTATTTAGAGGTGATGAGAAGATAGAGGGAAAATATGATTTTGTCAGTAAGAGGGGTAATACACTTTATGCAGAGGTATTCGCCCCTGAGCTCTACCGGGGAAAAGGAGGATACCTGTGGGGGTCAGCATCAAGGCTCTATAATGAAAACGGTAAATTTATTGGTGCTATAGAATCCATAAGGGATATTACGGAATGGAAAAAAGTAGAGGCGCTCGTAAGGGAGAGTGAGGAGAGATTCCGCGCCCTCTTTGAGGGTTCAAGGGATGCAATATATTTTACAGAAGGCAATGGCAACCTCATAGATGGCAATCAGGCATTTATAGAGATGTTCGGTTATAGCAGGGAGGAGCTAAAGAGGCTCAATGCAAGGATTGCATATGCCGATGAGAATGAGATGGGTAGATTAAAACAGGCATTGAAAAAAAATGACTTTGTAAAAGACTTTGAGATAAGGCTTAAAAAAAGGGATGGTTCTGTGATGGCCTGTCTTCTCACTGTGTCATGCAGAAGAGATGTGAAGGGTAGGATATATGAATATCAGGGTATAGTTCGGGATATAACAGAGAGAAAGAGGGCAGAGGAGGCTATGAAATACATGGCATTCCATGATATGCTCACGGGCCTGCCTAACCGTTCACTCTTTAATGACAGGCTTAATGTGGCCTTAGCCCGTGGAGAGCGTTTTGAGAAAATAGTGGCTGTTATGATGCTTGATCTGGATAGATTCAAGGATGTGAATGATACCTATGGGCATACTACAGGCGATAGATTATTAAGGGCAGTAGCAAAAAGACTCATGAGCCAGATCCGTAGAGGCGATACAGTGGCAAGGATGGGAGGAGATGAGTTTATACTCATCTTTACTGATCTGAAGGACAGATATGATGCCAAGATTATAGCACAGAAGATTATAGAGGAATTTAAACCAGCCATCCACTTCGATGGTATGAAAATCAATATAACCATAAGTATTGGCATAGCCTTATACCCTGAACATGGTAGAGACATTGACACACTGGTAAAGAATGCAGATATTGCCATGTATAAGGTTAAAAACTCTGGAAGAAATGGCTATAGTTTCTATGATGGGTCAGACCTTGACAGCCTGTCAAAAAGCTAAGTTTCTGCAAGCAAGCAAACCTTCATACAACGATAGGTTTTTTCACCTGAATCTCATAGACAAAGCATTTGGGCAACAGGCTATTGACATAAGTGGTCACACTTTTCTGTTTTGATAAAAAGAGGTCATTTCTGTTTTGCGCTGAGACAAGTGAGAAATTTCTCTTGACAAAATCTCTTGATGGATATAACTTTGGTATATTTTATCAATACTGCTTCATTATAAATTTTCAATGAGGTTTTAGGTGTTAAAGTCTTTAAAACTAAGAGCTATTCTCGTCCTCATTTTTCTTGTGGTATCTGTTGTTTTCTGCCTGCCCAATGTAGTAGAGATGCAGGGATTTTGGAAGAGGTATCTCCCCTCAGACAAGATACATCTGGGACTTGACCTAAAAGGGGGCATGCATCTCCTTCTTGAGATGGATACATCCAAGATGATGGATAATCTACTGGACAGAAAATTTAGCAACCTCAAGGATGCCATGATAAGAGACGGGATACGTTTTCTGGATCTCCATAAGAAAGAAAATGGCATATCAGTGGTTATTAGGGCTGAGCAGAAGGATAAACTCTATAACCTCGTGGGAAAGGAATTTACTGATTTTAAGGCAGGGGGGCAGAGGGTAGAGGGCGATAACCTTGTTCTGGATTTCATTTTATCAGAGAAGGACATCTCTCACATCAGGGAGAATGCGGTTAATCAGGCGCTTGAGACTATAAGAAATAGGATAGACCAGTTCGGGGTCACAGAACCTGTTATTGTCAAACAGGGTGACAATCAGATACTGGTTCAGCTGCCCGGTATAAAAGACCCACAGAGGGCACTGGAGCTTATTGGAAGGACAGCACAGCTTGAGTTTAAATTAGTCGATGAGGATAATGTAGCAAGATATACAGGAGGACCAGTACCAGAGGGTGATGAGGTCCTGCCTTTAAAGATGCGAAACAGGGATACAGGCATAGTCACCACCGTGCCTCTGCTTCTTAAGAAACAGGCACTTCTAACAGGAGAACTCTTAACTGATGCCAGGGTAAGGATAGGGGGCGAGTTTAACAACGAGCCTTATGTTGCCATAGAGTTTAATGCAGAGGGCTCAAGGATATTCGATAAGATAACAGCCGAGAATGTGGGGAAGAGGATTGCTATAATCCTCGATAACACTGTCTATTCAGCACCAGTTGTGAAGGAAAGGATATCTGGTGGCAAGGCATCTATAACAGGCGGTTTTACCATGGATGAGGCAAAGGATCTTGCCATAGTATTAAGGGCAGGCGCCCTGCCTGCACCGGTTAAAGTTGTGCAGAATATTACAATAGGACCCACCCTTGGTCAGGATTCTATAAGAAAGGGTGTAAGCGCTGTCGTGCTCGGCGGTGTCCTTGTGATTGCTTTTATGATTTTTTATTACAGGCTATCTGGCGTTATTGCGGTTATAACACTCTTTTTAAATCTCCTTTATCTCCTTGGCGCGTTTACTGCCCTAAAGGCAACAATGACATTNCCTGGCATAGCTGGNATCGTATTGACTATAGGTATGGGTGTTGACTCAAATGTCCTTATCTTCGANAGGATAAGGGATGAACTAANACTCGGCAAGACAGTCCGTGCAGCCATTGATGGTGGCTATGAAAAGGCATGGTTGACCATATTTGATTCCCATATAACAACCCTTATCACGACATTTATACTCTTCATATTTGGCACAGGCCCCATAAAGGGTTTTGCGGTTACCCTGAGTATAGGTATAATAGTCAATCTTTTTACAGCAGTCTTTGGCTCAAAGACAATATTTGACTGGATCCTTATAAAGTATAAACCAAGGAGTTTAAGTATTTAATGAAGTTTGTAGAGATTGTTAAGGGTACAAACATTGATTTTCTAGGATTTAAAAACAAGGTATTTATTATTTCAGGCATACTCTGTGTCCTTGGTATATTTGCATTTGTAATGGTCTCTATAGGCAGGGCAAACATGAGTGTAGATTTCACCGGTGGAGTCCAGATACATGCAAGATTTGATGAAAAGGTAGACATAGGCACCTTAAGGGGAGTGCTTTCTGTAGGGGGCATAAAAGATGCGCAGATTCAGGAGATAAGTGGAACAAAGGAATTTCTTATTAAATTAAAAGGGTCTAATATTGAAGGCCAGGATATACAAAAAAAGATTGAGGCAATTATAAATAAAGAGATGGCTGACAAGGGTTTTCAGATCCTTGCGAGCAACATAGTAGGCGCCACAGTGGGAAAGGTATTAAAAAGGAATGCCATGATAGCTATGGCTATATCATTTCTATGCATCATCATATATATTGCATGGCGATTCACCTTTGTGTTCGGCGTTGCTGCCACTATAGCCACACTTCATGATGTCCTGGCGCTTCTTGGCATCTTTTATCTATTTAACCTTGAGATGAACATTCTTTTCATCACAGCACTTTTGACAATTGCAGGTTATTCACTTACTGATACCGTCGTTGTCTTTGACAGGGTAAGGGAAAATATGACCAGGATGAAATCGAAGAAGGATATAGCGGAGATTATCAATAAAAGCATAAACGGTGTCCTTAGCAGGACTTTAATAACCTCCCTTACTACATTAACTGCTGTAGGTGCAATACTATTTCTTGGTGGCAAGACGCTCTTCGACTTCTCCTTTGCCCTTTTTGTAGGTATTTTAATAGGCACATATTCTTCAATTTTCGTTGCCTGCCCCCTTGTTTTTCTATGGAGAAAAAGGGTTTCTGGTTGATGATTAATGCAGTCAAGGCTTGAAGAGATTCTAAGGGACAAAGAGCAAGAACTAAAGCTATACCAGAGGTATCTTGACCTTAAAAGATTTTTCGAAGAACATATCTTTCCCTCATCGACCCTGCCTATAAAACAGCATATAGAAGACCTCAAAGGCCTTATCGAACGAATCCTCCCTGACCCTAAAGATAGAACTGAGGAGATGTTCTCAGGTGAGATATTTACCCTCCTTGGTATCATCTATCTTCACGATATAGATAGGGTCAAAGACTACAGATGGAAGTCTGATAGTCTACGAATACACAATTTATTTAACTACAACAAGAATCCCCTTAACAATTATGGACTGAATATACCTGAGATAGCCATGGAGGTGATAGATTATTTTTCATTTTCCAGCAAAATAAAAAAACTCCCCCTTGAGCTAGAGATAACAGAAGACAACAAAAAGGCTGTAATAAGAAATACAAAGGTTATAGGGCACATATTTAATCTTGCCCATCTATTTCTTGACATCTTTTTTTCCGATATAAGGTTTTCAAATCTTAGGAGATTTAATGGCTCAAGGGTTTATTTGAGAAAGGATGATGTCGTCCTGGATATTGATAACAGAGAGGGTGTTATTTCAATAAGGTATACCGCTAAATTTCCCTATGAGATCCATATGCTGGAAAATGCAAAAAACCTTCTCGATGACATGTTTTACCTCTTCAAAGAGAACGTCAACGGGAAATTGGGTATTAATTATAAGGAGATAATTTGGGAAATCAGACATGATTTTAATTATGAGGCTGACCTATTTGAAATACCTAAATTTTCTCCATACAGTGAATATGAACTGCCCCCGATTGAAAGGTGGGAAAAGGCATCTATGATACTCGACAGACTATTTAATACAGGATGCGCTATTGTTGTAGGGGGCGAGTCAACAGGCAAGACAACTGTTTTAAGGTCTTTTGTAATACCCCAGCTTTCTATGACAAACAAGAATGTCTTCTACTGTGAAATATGGGCAAGTCCGGTCAGTGAAATAAGAAATATCGTATGTAAAAAATATAGAACCTTAAGCAAAACAGACCTTGATATCATATCCCTATGTAAGCAGCTCCTTGAAGATGGGCCATGTTATTTTATACTTGATAACTTTGAGAGATATATACATCTCAACAGGGGCGAAAAGGAAAAGCTTGAAAGATTCATCAGATTCTGTCTGGAAGAGGATAATATATTTATTATAGCTGCTGGCGACAAGGATACATTCTTTGAATGGTATCTGCCTTTTAATGGGGTTGGTCTTTCATCGGTACGTGAGGTAAAACCCATTAGGGGTGAGATGGTAAAAGAGGCATATGAAGGTGAAATGGTTCTCTGGGAGGTTGGACAATCCTACAAACCAATAGAACTTGCCATGCTCAGGGCAAAAATAGATCCTGAAAGAGTCCTTGCTGACATACTTAAGGAGATGATGGGTGATTTTGAGTTTCGGAGTATAATGGCTGTTTTTGTAGATAAAAAGGAAAAGGCAATAAGGAGATTCACTGCTGAAGATATCTATTGCTGGACGTGTATCCCTAAAAAACGTATTATTGGGTATATTAATGCCCTAAAGGAAAAAGATATAATCATTGAGACAGATTCTCCTGATAATCCCTATTATCATCTATCAGGTAGATATCTTATTGAACCCCTGTATAATATCCTAAGGCTGGATGAATTTGAAGAGAAAAAGCTAATACGCAACCAGCTCAAGAATTCCATTATCAACAAAACCCTTCTTGACAGGGATGGCCTGGGGTGTGTGGAGAAATGGAAGAATAACATGGTCTTTACAAAAGAGGAATCAGGCATTATCCTTGCCAGCCTTATTATGCGGTCTTTGGATTATTTGGGCTTTCTTGAAAAGGCAACGAAGGATGGTAAGGGTATAGATATACAGCCTCTGCTTCAGGTTTTATATACCGATGATGCCAATAAAAGGGCAGAGGCAATTAGGGTTTTGACTGAGATAAAAGACAAGGACATGATAAATCCCCTTCTTATTCATCTTAGATACGAAAAGGTTCCCGAGATAAAGGACCTTTTAATAAAAGGGATATGCATGACAAAGAAAAAAAGGGCTATTATTGCCATTGTAAATACCCTCAGAGAGATTGGCGACAAGCAACTGCTAATGAGGGCTATTGATTTCTTTTATTATCTCTTTGATACCAATGCAGGTGAAATCCTTGAAGAGATAGAAGAAACCGAGAAAGACCCAGCAGTCCTGTCAAAGATAGATGCTATCCTATCCAGGATAGCAAAATGAGACATTATTCAAAGATCTTATGCAGGGAATCTTTCAAGTCCGTTCAGATATGGTCTTAATGCCTCTGGTACTACTATAGAACCATCAGATGTCTGATAGTTTTCAAGGATAGCCATGACTGTTCTTCCAATGGCAAGGCCTGACCCATTCAGCGTATGAACAAACTCATTCCTGCCGTTTGATTTTTTATATCTTATCATTGCCCGTCTTGCCTGAAATGCCTCAAAGTTGCTACATGATGAAATCTCTCTATATATATTCTGTCCTGGAAGCCAGACCTCTATGTCGTATGTCTTGGCTGATGAAAAACCAAGGTCGCCAGTACATAAAAGGGATACCCTATAGTGGATATTAAGTCTTTTTAGAACCTCTTCTGCATCACGAAGCAGACCCTCAAGTTCATCGTAGGATGTCTCAGGTAGACTGAATTTTACAAGCTCCACCTTGTTGAACTGGTGCTGCCTTGTTAAGCCTCGGGTATCCTTGCCATGGGCGCCTGCCTCTTTTCTAAAACAGGGTGTATATGCAACAAATTTTATAGGCAGATCATTCTCTCTGACGATCTCATGGCTGTATATATTCGTTACAGGGACCTCAGCGGTGGGGATAAGGAAATAATCTATGTCATCAAGCCTGAATAGCTCATCCTCGAATTTAGGGAGCTGTCCAGTCCCTGTCATGGTCTGTCTGTTAACCATAAAAGGGGGCAGGACCTCAGTATAACCATGCTCCCTTGTATGGAGCTCCAGCATAAAATTGATTAATGCCCTTTCAAGTTGGGCGCCGAAGGACTTATAAAGGGTAAATCTTGAACCTGTTATCTTTGCAGCCCTTTTAAAATCAAGGATGTCCAGTTTTTCACCAATATCCCAGTGGGGGATAGGCTCAAAATCAAATATAGGTTTTTCACCCCATACCCTTACAACCTTATTATCCTTGTCTGTTGTGCCCTCTGGGACCGATATGTGGGGCATATTAGGTATCAGCAGCATCATATCATCCCATTCTTTCTCCGTCTCCTTCAATGCCTGGTCAAGCTCTGCAATCCTTTTTCCTGTATCCTTCAGATGTTCTATAAGGGTTTTAGTGTCTTCGCCTGTCTTTTTAAGCCTTGCTATGTTGTCTGAGAGGATGTTCTTTTCATTTTTTAATCTCTCTGTCTCCCTGATTAATTCCCTTCTTTTTTCATCGAGCTTTAAAAGGGTCTCTACATCAAAGCTAACCCCTCTTTTTTTAAGGGCTTCATATAAAAGCCCTGTTCTTTCACGTATAATTTTTACATCAAGCATTTATTCCTCCATTAGATCATTATTATACGGCAATGGCATATAAGTATATACTATGCCCTTCAAGGTGTATACAGGTCTTCCATCTACAAGGACCTGAACTGCCTTGGCATTTTCTGTGTTTGCGATGAAGGTGTTAATAATAGAATATAGGGCTGTTACCTCCTGAAACGGCTCCTTTAACCCTTCAATCATATGGTTTGACATATTTACATATATGATGCCATTATCATCCATTACGTAGTCGTAGAATAAAAGGCCATCAGGAATTGCCTTTTCATCCTTCAATGCCTTTGCGATAATATCAAATTTCATCTTATCCGGTGTATTATGTTTTATCTGAACCGTCTTTTTCGTGAGTTTGTATTGAGAGACAGGATATATAATACTAAGCTCCTTTATCTCTTTTGTCTCGGGCATGGCTATAGTCATTTGTTTCCTCATATATCTGTAATATACAAGGGTTACAAGGATTATGAGGGCAAAGATAGTAATAAGGATAATAATCTTTTTCTTACCTTTTTTTTGCTCTTCCTCTAAATAGACCTGCGGCATAATACTTCAGGTTATATCCTTTTTCTCATAAAAATCTAAAAACTCTTTAGATGTCATGACCCTGAATATAGGGTATATTGCAGAATACCTGTAGACATCCATAAAAGACTGATGTATTTTTCTGTCATAGGCAGCACTCAGGTCCTCAAGGATTATAGTGTAAAAATCATGGCACACAGCATCAAAGGCAGTGGCGAGGACACAGAAATGTGTATTTATACCCCCTATGAGGACTGTATCTATACCCCAGGTTCTTAATGTCTGATCAAGGTCTGTCTTAAAAAAAGCACTGAATCTCCTTTTTTCAAGGATAGTATCATCTTGTTGTGGATTCAGGTCAGCAAGAGGATGGGTTCCCTCTGTCCCTCTTATGGCATGGGGTTTCATCCTACCCTTAAAGATAAAATCTTCTTTTAAAAAGCTGTCGCAGGCAAAGATAACCGGTATGCCTTTATCCCTGCATACCTCAAGAAAATCCCTTATAGGCCCTATTATCTTTTCCTCCTCCTTTTTGCCTGTCATCTCCTTTTGAAAATTGTCCTGAAGCATATCAACTATTACAATGGCAGGCTTCATGCCCTGTCTCCTTTTTGTTCCCTTAAAAATAATGTTTTAAAATTTTTGTATATATGCGATGCTATCTCATTTATATCTACACCTCTGAGCTGCGCTATCTTCTCTACTGTATATCGGACATAGGATGGCTCATTTCTTGTTCCCCTGAACGGGACTGGTGTAAGAAAGGGCGCATCTGTCTCAGAGAGCAACCTGTCGATTGGCGCATATCTTACTACATCTGCTAACTTCTTATTATCATGGTATGTAATAGTCCCTGGGATGGAGATGTAAAAATCCAGTTCAAGAAATCTTTTTAAATACTCCCTATCATATGAGTAGCAATGGATAACGCCCCCATTCACAGAGGCATCGGTCTCCTTAAGTATCTCCAGTGTTTCATCACTTGCCTGCCTTGAGTGTATTATTAAAGGAATTTTAAGCTCCTTTGCAAGGTATATCTGTTTAATAAAGACATCGATTTGAGACTCCCTTGGTGAATAATTTTTAAAAAAATCAAGGCCTATCTCTCCATATGCCACAATCTTTTTATTCCTCTTTATATAGTCTTTTATCTTTTTTTCAGTACCTTTATTGAACTGTGCGCTATTGTGGGGATGTATCCCTATTGCCCCGAAAATGTTTTTATATTTTTCAGTCAGATCATTTACCCTCTGAAAATAACCCTCATCTGTCCCCACTGTAAGTATATATAGGATACTATTTTTCAGGCTTTTTTCTATTACGTTATCTCTGTCTTTTTCATATGCCTCCATCTCAAGATGGCAATGGGAATCAACAAACATAGCTTTTTATAACATATTTTAAGGTTATAGAGTATATAATTGTCTTGAAAAAATAACTTCAAAGATTGTAAAGTTAACATAACAGATAACTAGGGGGTCAGAGATGCACTCATATTATTTAAAAAAGGTAATAACGGGTCTTGGATTCTTATTACTTATTATATATCTGCCTATGATACTGAATGCCGAATGTATAAAGGGTAACTGCCAAAACGGAAAGGGGACGTTTGTAATATCCCCTAAAAGTATCTATAGTGGTGACTTCAAAGAGGGAAAATACCATGGCCGCGGGACATGTACATTCCCTAATGGTGCAAAATATGTAGGCCAATGGAGGGATGGCAAGATGAATGGTAAGGGTGTTTATACCCTCTCTAAAAAGAGCAGATATGTAGGGGATTTTAAAGACGGGATGTTTCATGGATACGGAACATTATATAGTGAAGATGGAAAGGTAGTATATAAGGGAAAATGGGTAAATGATAGGCCTGTGAACAAAAAATAAAAAAATAAATTTTTTCTTGACAATTTTTTTCACTATTATAACATTGCATTTAAGAGAATTTAAAAGGGCAGATGGAAGAATTAAAATTAAATGGCGTCTACGATCAGTATGAAGTATACAGACTCGAGAGGTGGTTTAACCTTGCAGGATTGTTGCATGATTTGGGTAAGATTGGTATAAGCGACGCACTGATAGACAAATCAGATAGGCTTACCGAGGAGGAATTTAAAAAGATAAAACTACACCCTGGTATTGGCAGTTCCCTTGTAGGTGTCTTTGGCCTTAAATGCACAAAGGCAGTTGTGCCTATGATAGCCAGCCACATCATGAAAACCATGATGGTGCGGACTATCCTGCTGGATTAAAGGGCTAAGAGATACCGCCTGGTTCAAGGATATTGCAGGTTGCTTGTAATGCTGTGCAATAGCCGAGAAGAGGCCATACATGGCATCCCTGGCGCACTGGGATGCCATAGAGGATATAAAGAACCTTTAATCCCAAGCCCGTAGATGTCTTCTGCAAACTGCCCCTTGAAGATTCTGGTTGGGTGTAGTATTGAAACAGTTAGGTGTGTGTCAAAAAATTTACAATATGTCAGGAGTGGTGACAATATGAAAAGGCTGTTCATGAATTTAAGGATGTCAAGGAAGCTCTTGGTACCCTCATTAGTATCCATACTCTTTCTTATTATTTTTGGAGCTACGTCCTATCTTGGATTCACCAACCAAAACTATACAGTAGAAAAAATATTTCACAATTTCAAAGCATACGAAGCCTCTGCAAAAATAGTTGCTGACATTTCAGGCGTACATGCAAACATATACAAAGCAATAAACTGGAATAATTTAAATCATGATAAAGAAAAGATAGAAACCTTTGGTAAGGAACAGGTGGCTACAATCGATAAGGTTATTGACGATATCCAGAAGGCGCTAAAGTCGGGTAGGCTAACTCAGGAGAAAAGGAAGGCTTATGAGGCACTGCTCAGCGCTCTCAAAGATTACAGACAACCTGTTGAAAGGGTTATTGACCTTGCAGCTACTACTAAAGATATAAACATTGCAGACATATTCATGGGAGCAGGAGACGCTAGCTATCAGATCCTTCACAAGAGACTTCAGGAACTTCAGAGTATTGAGAACAAAACAAGCAAGGAACTAATGGATAGTTCTTTTAAAAGTTTTCGCAGGATTATGGCTATTTTATTTACGGTACTCTGTATTGCTATTGCTATGGCATTGTTTCTCAGTATACTCCTAACGCGTCTAATCCTTGCACCTGTTAATAAGATTGTCGCTGTCATTGAAGAGATTTCTCAGGGGGACTTAACAAAAAAAATAGATGTAGAATCCACAGATGAGATTGGAGAAATAGGCAGACATTTTAATGTATTTGTAGAAAAGCTTCATGAGGCTATTTCAAAGGTTGCAGAGGGCAGCAATCTTGTTTCCTCTTCGGCGTCCAGTCTTGGTAACTCAGCAGAACAAATGGCAACCAGCGTGGAAGAAGCTGCCGTTCAGGTAAATTCTGTTGCAGCTGCATCCGAGGAGATGTCAAAGACATTATCTGAAATAGCCCAGAACTGCACGATTGCTGCTAAAAGTTCTGAAAAGGCAAATGCTTCAGCTATTACAGGAGAATCTGTAATAAAGGAAACAACCGAGGTAATAAACCGAATCAATGAGCAGGCGAAAAATTCCGCGCAGATTATAAAAAGTCTTGGTGCAAAATCAGACCAGATCGGGGAGGTTGTCAAGCTTATTAATGATATTGCTGATCAAACAAACCTCCTAGCCTTAAATGCTGCTATTGAGGCAGCAAGAGCAGGGGACGCAGGTAGAGGGTTTGCTGTTGTGGCTGATGAGGTAAAAAAGCTTGCCGAAAGAACAACAGATGCAACAAAAGATATTGGTGAAACTATTCAGGCAATTCAAACTGAAACGAAAAATGCTGTTATGGCAATGGAAGAAGGGGTGAAAGAGGTTGAGATTGGTCAAGAGAATGCGTTAAAATCAAGGGAAGCATTGCAGGATATTCTAAAACAAATTAATACAGTAACTGTACAGATCGATCAGATTGCCGTAGCCTCTGAGGAACAAACAGCAGTAACAAACGATATCGCACGAAATATACAGCAGATATCCGAGGTTATGAATGACACTGCAAAAAAAATTACAGAGAATACAGATGCCTCAATCCGGCTTTCAAATCTTGCAAAAGAACTTCAGGCGCTTGTCGGACAGTTTGTGCTATGATGCTTTCAGCGGATACCAAGGTTGATGTAAAATACACCAAAAGATGTGATGGACAATAGGGTGTCCACGGACTTCCCTCGACACTTTTGAGTATGAAGTTGGGTTAAAAACGGGTTAAATAAGAGAGAGACCTTATACCATTATTGATTTCTACTCTTCTGCTTCTCGGTAATCTTTTCTAATGTATCTCTGAATCCATTGGCTCCGCCTGATAACTCTACAGCCTTTCTTGCAAGCTCAAGAGCCTCATCAAGATTTTTATCAATGGTATAGTATAACCAGGCAAGGTTATTATATGCCTTCGCATCATTTGTATATGTTATGGCTTTTTGATAGTTCTTTTCTGCATTTTCATAATCCCTCTGCTGAAATAAGAGATTCCCCATATAGAGATATGCTATTGGCAAATGTTTGGAGGCAACTGAATACTCTTTAAGGGCTTCATCGAATTCTTTGTTTTTTTCATAAATCATACCAAGATTGATATGTTCTTCTGGCGTTAGGGGATCGTGCAATATAATGAACCTTGGAAGACTACAAGACCATAAAGGGACAATTAGAATCACAAGGGTGAGGGCCTTATTAAAAGTGTCCAGAAATCTGTTTTTTTCCATATTCTTTTAAACTTTTCTTCGTGAATGATTTCATGCTTTCTTCTTCCTGAATTGACTATAATAGCACCCTTTATATATCCAGTTGTAACAAGGAAATGGTTGCGCTGATATGAAGATATGCCATAATCAACAAGCAGTATTAGCGGTATGCCTTCATTTATACGCCTTTTTACATCATCTATACTTCCAGCGTAACGTTGTGTCGCAAACCCCATTTTACGTGCATATATCTCAAGGTCCAACCCCAAAACCCCTCTTGCTGTAGGGCTATAGATATCCTCTATAATCTTTTCCAGCGATATATTCCTACCTGTCCCCATTTTTATATCCCAATAATTAATGACCATTGCAAGCGCAGAAGGTCCGCACTGAAAATCATCCTGCTGGATAAACGGAACATCTGAGAGCAAAACAGCATCCCTGGGCAATACCCCACCGGTCATTCCACAGGCGGTACCTAATAAGGGTATAAGAATAATAATGAATCGCAGAATATTCATTCCTAAACAAAAGAAACGAGGGGGTTTTTAAGTGTTGCTATATAGGCCTTTTGATAATCTATTTCGTCGTCACAATGACTTTCTTTCCAGTTGTCAGATTTATTAAAACAACAACGAGTATAGCAATAACAAGTATTGCTATCACAACACCCAATCCATCCTGTCCAATCCTCATGTCATCGAGTTTCTGAACGATACTATGAATCTGCTGATCACTTAGCTCTGAAAGACGTGCCTGAATCTCTTCTGCAGTAAAACCTAAATCCTTTAATCTCTGCTGGATGAGCTTTGTTTCGAGGAGGGTCTGAATCTTCCCTAAATCATTTTCCCTATTTATAGTTGCAAGTTCAATTACCTCGGACGGAATAAATGCAGCCTCCACTCGTGGGATCATCCCGATAATGCACATCGCAATTATGAGACACCATGTGGTATATCTTCTCACCCTGATTACCTCCTCTTCTAATGAAATTAGTTAAACATATGATAATGGTATACATTATGTATGTCAAGTTTTTTTCAATTAGACAAAACCAAAAAATTTTGTGCGAACACTTTTGTATACAACGACGATGTTATATTCTTCACCTTGACCCCTCCCAGTATAACCTCCTTGCCTCTTTGGATCTCTCTTTAAGCTCTTTAAGCCTCTGAAGGATTAAGGTATTATTATTTACCTCATGGACATATGCAGGGGTAAAGTTCCATAGGCTCTGATGAGGTCGTCTGTTGTTGTAATAGTGGTTGTAGTTACCTATCTCATAAAAGGCAGAATCCCTTGATTTTGTTGTCCTGGTCATCATTTGCTACCTCCTTCCCTGTGAGTCCATACAGGGTATCATCCACCAAATATGGGTGTCCAGTTTTTGGGGAGTATTATGGTCTGTTTGAGGCGCCATTCAATCGCCTCGAGAATGGGATTTAAAAAATCTGTTAGCTTGACAGAGCGTGTGTTGTGAGTTATATTAAAAAAAATTTTGTAGTCCTGTAGAGAATAACGGACAACATTAAAGCTAATTATTTTTTATGCGAACACTATTGCTTAACCCACCCTCATTTAAGGGCTTTGACGGTAGTGCAGGTGCACGTTACCAGGCATGCCGGGAGGTCCGCTCGTTCTGGTATCCAACATGGCTCGCCTATCCAGCGGGTATGATCAAAGAGGCGAGACTCATTGACGCCTCGGCAGATGGCTTGACAAAGGAAGAGACTATTCATGAGGCAGGCGGCTACGAGCTTATTATAATTCATACTAGCACCCCGACCTTCAGGAATGATATAGCCATAGCAGGGGCACTTAAAGAGGTGCATCCACACCTGATGATTGGCATGGTCGGTCCACATGTGACTGTTTTACCAGAGGAAACTCTCAACGCATCGCCGGTTATAGATTTTGTTGCAATTGGCGAGTTTGATGACACGGTCGTTGAGGTATCAGAGGGGGTATCGCTTGACAAGGTAAAGGGGATTGCATTTCGTTATAATGGGTTGATTCATAAGACCTCGCCAAGGCCACTTATTCCGGACCTCGATCGGCTTCCTTTTGTGACAAGCGTCTATGCCAGAGATCTGCACATAGAGAATTATTTCATCGGCTACCTGAAGCATCCCTATGTCTCATTCTATGGAGGGCGTGGGTGTAGGGGGCGCTGCACCTATTGTCTATGGCCTCAAACTATAGGGGGTGGAACATACCGTGTGCGAAGCCCTGAAAATATTTATGAGGAACTCTCTTTCGCAAAGGCAACCTTCCCCCAGGCAAAGGAATTCTTTTTCGACGATGACACATTCACTGACCATCCAAGGTTGGAGGAGATTGCACGCAAGATTGGTCGTCTTGGTGTTACGTGGTCATGCAATGCCAGGGCCAATGTCCCAAAAATAAGGCTGGAAATGCTTAAGGAGAATGGATTACGACTCCTCACCGTGGGCTTTGAATCAGGTAACCAAACCATACTAAACAATATCAGGAAAGGTATCAGTGTCGAAGGTGCACGGAGATTTGCCCGAGCAGCCAAAGAGGCAGGTGTGCTCATCCATGCTACTTTCATACTTGGCCTACCAGGGGAAACAAAAGAGACCATGGAAGAGACCATACGATTCGCTCGTGAGATCGACCCTTACAGCATGCAGGTTTCTCTTGCCGCTCCTTATCCTGGAACAGCACTTTACGAAGAGGCGAAGCGTGAAGGATGGCTCGTTGGAGGAGCAGATAGCCTTGTGAAGGAAGGTATCCAGAACTCTGTCATGGCATATCCATGGCTATCAAAAGAAGAGATATTCGCTGCGGTAGAGGTATTCTACAGACGCTTCTATCTTAGGCCCACGCCTATTTTGAGGATTCTGAAGGAAATGTTCAAGGATAGAGATGAATTCTACCGACGACTCAGAGAGGGGAGGGAATTTTTTTCCTTCATGGCTAAGCGCAAGGCAGAGTAAAGTAATGTCCGCAGTTTGTCAACCCTTTGAGGAGAAAAGGTATCTTGTGGTCGTAGCCGATGATTTTGGCCTCTCCACCTCCATCAACGAGGCCGTTGCCCTGGCCTGTGAGAATGGGGTTTTAACCGCTGCAAGCATCGTTGCCGGAGGCGATGCATTCGAGGAGGCGGTCAACCTTGCCCTCAGATATGTAAAACTTTCGATAGGACTCCATGTGATGCTCTCTGATGGATGCCCTGTCCTTTCACCTGCAGAGATTCCAGGTCTTGTGAATGGCAATGGTCATTTTGACAAAAGTCCAATCAGGGCTGGCATTACATATTGGAGGTCCAGAAAAAACCTTGCCCACCAGATTGAGGCAGAGGTGAAGGCGCAATTTGACAAGGTAGAAAAGGCAGGTATCCACCTTACCCATGTTGACTGCCATCATCATCTCCACATACATCCGTTCCTATTTCCCATTATTGCAAAAGAGGCGGCCCGGAGAGAGATTGCCTGGATAAGGATCCCGAGCGAACCCTGGTCCATTGTATTAGGCCTCCATACACCGATTTTGGACGTAAAGGCCTTTCTTATATGGCTAATCTTTAGACCCCTTATCGCTTGGAATTTGCAGGTAACTAAAAGATGGGGGTTACGGGTGATGGACCATGTCTACGGCCTTTCAGGAACAGGGAAAATAAACGAAAATTACCTCCTCGGCCTTCTATCATATGTAAAGGATATAGCAAGTGAGATATATCTCCATCCTGACCTTGGTTCGTCGCAGGGTCGAGAGGAAACAAGGGCGATTACCTCAGGCCGGGTACGAGAGAGACTCCAAACCCTGGGTCTTAAACTTGTGGGTTTTAGGGAGCTTTCAGGGCTGTTGTTATCTGATTTTAAAAACACCCATTGCAGTAGAGGTCTATAATGGTAGTAATCCAGTATATAAGGAGATTTTAAGGCTATGCCTATTGATAACCTTGATCTCTTGCCTAACGAAGTTGAGGAAGGGTCTGAAGTTGATTGTCGAGAACTGGCTGACCAGGTATTAGAGGCAATTAAAAAGGGCCAACACTACTTCTTGCAATGTCAGCATCCAGATGGCTATTGGTGGTTCGAATTAGAATCAAACGTGACAATCACCGCTGAATATCTTATGCTTCTTAACTTTGCAGGCATTCAAGATAAAGAGAGAAATGCAAAGATGGCAAACTATATCCTGGAACATCAAAGACCAGACGGAACATGGGCTTTATTCAAAGACGGCAAGGGTGACATCAGCACTACCGTGGAGGCCTATTTTGCCCTGAAACTAACAGGATATACCGCAGATGATCCCCGTCTTGAAAAAGCGAGGAGGTTTATCCTCGCCCATGGAGGTTTGGTAAAGACCAGGGTTTTCACGAAGATATTTCTTGCCCTCTTTGGCCAGTATGACTGGAAGGCTATACCCTCGGTTCCTGTGGAGTTCATGCTTCTGCCTCTCTGGTTCCCCTTTAACATCTATAATTTTTCAAGTTGGGCAAGGGCTACCTTTGTTCCACTCTCAATTGTGCTGGACGCAAAACCTATAAAACCTATTCCAGTAAGCCAAGGGGTTCAGGAACTTTTTAGCCATGAGCAGGATGAGATGTCCCATATACCATCTCAACGCATCCTCTCATGGGAGTGGTTTTTTGCGCAAATCGAGAGATTAATAAAGGCACACGAGGAGAGCCGTCTACGAATTTTCAGGAAAAAAGGTCTAGAAAAGGCCCTTCGCTGGGTGTTAGACCATCAGGAAGAGACAGGTGACTGGGCGGGGATACAGCCTGCCATGGTCAACTCTATCCTTGCCCTGCTCGTTCAGGGTCATGGCATTTCAAGTGGGCCCGTGCAAAAAGGACTTGAAGCCCTGGAGAGATTCACTATAGAGAGTGGGAATCAGTTGCTACTACAGTCGTGCATTTCACCCGTGTGGGATACAGGGCTTACCCTTCTTGCCCTCTCCTCCTCCGGATTAAAGAAGAGTCACTCTGCAATGGTAAGGGCCTGCCAGTGGTTGGCCGGCAAGCAGATTTTCAAGAAAGGGGATTGGAGTATTAAGAGACCTCACCTTAAGCCTGGCGGATGGGCTTTTGAATTCGTCAACAATTGGTATCCTGATATAGATGATACTGCTGTGGTGCTCATGGCCCTCAATAGTTGTGATTACCTCAGGTTCCTTAAACCTGAGAACCTTAAAAGGGCAGTGGAGTGGGTTGTGGGCATGCAGGGAAAGGATGGCGGATGGGCAGCCTTTGATGTAGACAACAATGCTGAATTTTTGAACCAGATGCCCTTTGGTGACCTAAAGGCGATGATCGATCCAAGTACGCCAGATGTGACCGGAAGGGTACTTGAACTACTCGGCTACATTAATAATTACCCCTTATCGAGCAAAACAATAAGAGAGGCCCTCAGATTTCTCAAAAAGACCCAGGAGAAGGATGGTCTCTGGTGGGGTAGATGGGGAGTCAACTATATCTATGGAACATGGTCTGTGCTGATGGGATTAAATTCTATAGGTGAGGATATGACAAAACCTTATATCAGAAATGCTATCATCGGACTAAGACAATATCAGAACGCTGATGGCGGGTGGGGGGAGTCTTGTGAATCTTATGCCAACCTTAACTCAAGGATTAGGGGGAAGAGCACAGCCTCTCAGACCGCCTGGGCGCTAATGGCCTTGATTGCAGCAGGAGAAGGCACATCCAAGGAGGCGATGAGGGGTTTACGGTTTCTTCTCGATGAGCAGGCGCCTGATGGTACATGGGAAGAGGAGGAATTCACCGCCACAGGTTTCCCAAACCACTTTATGATCAAATACCACAACTATCGAAACTGNTTCCCCTTGATGGCACTTGGAAGATTCTTAAGGCATCTGAGAGAAAAAGGNCTTTTTGTAAATAGTTTTGAGGGAAAGGGATGGCAAGGNCNTTTATAACNGGGGCTACAGGGTTTATAGGGTATCACGTTGCAAAGGCACTGAAGNAGAAAGGGTTTGAGGTNCGTGCCCTTGTCAGAGATGGGTCAGACACCTCTTTTCTTACTACCCTTGATGTNGAGATAGCACCTGGCGATCTACGGGATTACGAGGCGCTACTGAAGGCAATGAAGGGCTGTGAGCAGGTATACCACGTGGCCGCTGATTACAGGCTGTGGGTCCCAGACCCGGAGACAATGTATGCTATAAACGTCCAGGGTACAGCCAATGTGATGTTGGCAGCGCTAAAAAGAGATGTTGCAAAGGTCGTCTATACGAGTACTGTAGGTGTGCTTGCCCCTGCAAAAAACGGAAGGCCTGGTAATGAGGATACCCCTGCCAGGCTGCAGGACCTACTAGGACACTATAAGAGATCAAAATTTCTTGCTGAACAGGAGGTGCGGAGATTTATTAGCAAGGGGCTCCCTGCTGTAATCGTTAATCCCACTGCACCTATAGGCGCGTTAGATAGAAAACCTACGCCCACAGGAAAGATAATAGTAGATTTTCTCAACAAGAGGATGCCAGCATATCTGGATACAGGACTCAATTTTGTGGATGTGGAAGACGTAGCAGAGGGACATGTGCGGGCATCTGAGTTTGGTGCTATTGGTGAGAGTTACATATTGGGAAATGAGAACCTTACATTGCATGAATTTCTCCAACTCCTTGCCAGATTAACAGGGATGAGGCCACCTAGGTGGAAACTACCCTATACGCCTGTACTCTGCCTTGCTTTTATTGATGATGCCTTTTCAAGGCTCTTCCGAAGGAAAACACCTGCGATTCCACTCGATGGCGTAAGGATGGCACGGCACTACATGTTTTTCGACTGTTCAAAGGCAGTGCAGAAGTTGGGGATGCCACAAAATTTACTTGAAATTGCTGCCCTAAAGGCAATAGAATGGTATAAAAGGGGTGGGTATGTGTCAGACCCCTCTGTGAGAAGAATTCTATGATGGAAAAAGAGACAGATTCCAAGACTGGGCCAAAGGATAGAAAGCTCGGGGACAAGTGGCTTGATTGGAACGGGATCGCAACGCCGGCGGAGGGTGACATTGACGAGAGATTAGGTACCTTCCTCACCCTTGCAGCAGGATGCATCCTCCTTTTAATCGCATGCCTCGGGTTCGGGTGGTATCTGACAAAACCGAGGATAGACCAGGTGAGCCCTCTACTTGCAAACCTAATAGAATGGTCGGTCTTTATAGCAGTTGCTGTCATCCTTATCCTGGTCGCATTAGAGACTACGCTTCTCCTCAAATTCAATATATCCCTTCTTCCCTATACATTGGCGGAAAGGCTACTGTTTCTCTTTCTATCAAAGGCCATATGGCTTGGACAAAGGCTCGGCATAAGTAAAGACAGGGTGAGCAATTCTTTTATTAAGGCCCATAACCTGATAGTAAAAAACTACGTACGAAGGCTAAATGCTGATAGACTTCTTATCCTTCTCCCCAGATGTCTTCGGAAGGAGGTAAAGCAACAGGTCATCGAAAGGGCAAACGGACTGACCGTTCACATCTTTACCGCTAAAGGAGGCGAGGATGCCAGAGAGGCAATCCTACAGTATAAACCTTCCCTCATCCTTGCAATTGCCTGCGAGAGGGACCTTATTAGTGGTATCAGGGACGTGGCTGACAAGATACCTGTCCTCGCTATCCCAAATAAGAGACCTGAAGGGCCGTGCAAGAATACCTGTTTGAACTTTGATGCCTTCGATGAGGCTATGAGGTTGATGAGAGAATCNGGCAAGACTGCGAAANCCTCTTTTAATTCTGAATGAGGGATTTTATGAAGCCATNCNGNTCATCTNTCCATGGTCAAGGTAATTGCAAAAGGAGGTTCATTTACTAAAAAGACATCTATTATGCGTTTTTCCTTTAACCTTTCATCTACCCTTACGAGCTATTTTTTAAAGAATGCCTTGAAGGGACATAAGAGATTTCCCTTGGTGCTCATGCTTGAGCCCACACACAGATGCAATCTTTCATGTGTGGGCTGCGACAGGATAAGGCTCTATGCAAAAGGGGACTCCCAGGACCTTACCCTCCAGGAATGCCTCGAGGCAGCCATTGAATCAGATGCCCCTGTGGTCACAGTGACTGGTGGGGAACCGCTCCTTTATAAGGACCTAAAGGAGCTACTTTCAGAATTGATTCGTCTACAAAGACATATCTACCTCTGCACGAATGGACTCCTCGCCTGTTCGTTTGTCGATTCATATCCGCCCCATCAGAGATTGACGCTTAGCTTCCATATTGATGGTATGGATGAAACACATGACCGCATCACCGGCAGACCAGGGTCATTCAGGGTAGCAATTGAGGGGATAAAGGCTGCAAAAAGGAAAGGGTTCCGCGTCTGGACAAACACCTCCATTTACAAAGGGTCTGATACAGAAGAATTGATAAACCTCTTCCAGTTCCTCAAAAATCTTGGCGTGGATGGCATTCTTATCTCCCCTGCATTTGGCTACGAGAGTGTAGCAGACGCAATCTTCCTGAAAAAGGAAGAGGTGGTGGAAAGGTTCAAACAGATGCGTCAGAGGTTTAAGGGACTACCTATGACAGGCACCCCCCTCTATCTTGATTTTTTAGAGGGAAAGGGACAGATGGCGTGTATGCCATGGGGAAGCCCAACTCGCAATCCCTTTGGTTGGAAATCTCCCTGCTACCTCATCACCGACACCTATTATCAGTCATTTTCCGAGCTTATGGAAAAGACGCGGTGGGAGGCATATGGCCCAGGCAGAGACGCTCGGTGCAGAGACTGCATGGTCCACAGTGGATTTGAGCCGGCTGCCATGCGAGAGATCTTCACCCATCCTGAAAAGATGCTCAGGTGTCTTCTCTGGAATATTGTGCCCTCTCGATGATATCTATCCTCTCGCAAATTTTAGGCACAATTACGCTTAGGCCATATTTTGTCGTCTTTTTACTCGTCTATTTATTTGCCTGCACGCTCCATTTAGGACTAAAGCGGGCATTCCTCTTTGTTGTTGTAGGTTACATCATCGCATGGGTCTCAGAATATTCTTCCATACATAATGGCATCCCTTATGGCCACTACTATTATATCTGCCAAACAAAGGGTAGGGAACTCTGGGTATTAGGCGTGCCATTTATGGACTCCATGAGCTTTGTCTTTCTTTCCTATGCCTCATACTCCATGGCCCTTTTTGCGATGAGCCCGCTTATTCGGCAAGGGGGCATATATCTCTTAGAGAATAGAAGACTCAGACATTCCTTAAAGGTAAGGCTCCTTGGCGCACTCTTCTGTATGTATCTGGATGTCATCATAGACCCTGTTGCCCTTCAGGGCAATAAGTGGTTTCTCGGTCAGATATATGGCTATCCTGTGGATGGGGTCTATTTTGGCATCCCCATTTCGAATTTTATCGGCTGGTTTATTGTTGGGTTTTTCCTTATTTATGCGCTACAGCTCATCGATCGGCTTCTAACTACAAAGGGTGTGAAAGATATCTTTGGCGCCACATGTACCTGGAGGTACCTCATCGGTCCCGGCCTTTATCTCAGTATCATTATCTTCAATCTCTCCGTCACCCTCATCATCAAGGAATACAATCTGTTCTGGGCTGGCATATTTATCATGGTCTTGCCATTGGTACTCTTTATCTTGCTCATAAGAACCAGACTCTCAAATGTCTTGCCTGATGAGGCTATTAAGGCGCACCTCGAGGACTTTCCAGAGGTTCAGATAATAGGTAATAAAGGAGGGCTATACAAGAAAGACCATGACTATATTAACTGAAGTAATGTGCTTACAACTCGAGATAGACTATGGGATGCAATCCTCGAGGTGTGGCCAAGTTCTATGGCATGGGGTATAAGGTGCGGTCGGGCAAGGAAGAATTTAAGTGCCAAGCTGAGCCTGTAAACCCCATCCTTATCGCAGACGTTCATAATGCCAGAGGGGAGGTCCATATCAGCCCCATCAGTAACAGCCCTTACAGCAATAAAGGGCAACTGGTGCGAGATGGAAAGCCGTGCGAGGCCAAAGGTCTCCATATCGCATACAGGAAGCTGCGTGTGAGGGGCAATAAAATTGGCAAGCTCATGCTTCTTCATCCAATCCTTCATTGTAAAGAACGTCCCTGGCCTAATAGGGAGACTAAGGGAGAGCCTCTGAAGCAGATTCAGGTCATCAGGGAGGGAAAGCGCATCAACCCTTTGCCCCTCAATAAGGCAAACCATTGATGCCCAGATGAGATCACCTATGAGGGCATCATGTGAGAGGGCACCACAGTATCCGAGGGAGATAACAGCATCAGGTCTCTCTACCTGGAGTAGGCGAAGGAAGACGCGCATGGCATTATCGTATCCCATGCCAGTTTCGGCAACAGTAAGCGTATGTGAAGGGTGGTGGACGGAAAATGCCTTGAAGGGTAGGCCATCTATCTTCTCTCCCCTGCCTATCATACGCACTGCCTTCCTGATCTCTCTTGGAAATGCAGACAAAAGGAGTAGTTTCATAGCGACCTATTATATCATCTTAGACGGCTTATTGTCACATCTTTGCAAAAGGCGATGACTATTCTTTATATAATTCTTTTAATACTCATTATCTTAGGAGGCCTCTATGCTATCTTCTCCCTTGTCTGTGTCCTCGGCTTTTTTGCAAACCCAGGCCCATGCAAAAACCATTGTCTTAATAACCTAAAATTCCCTGGTGTGTCTATCCTAAAGCCCCTAAAAGGGCTCGACCCATGGTGTGCTGAAAACATAGCCAGCTTCTGTAACCAGGATTATCCCTGCCATGAAGTGCTTTTTGGCTTCAGGGACCCTGATGACCCTGCCATCCCCATTGTCAGGGCAGTCGCAGACTTAAGCCCCTGCGATACCCACCTTGTTGTAAGTAGTTTGGGCACAGGGACAAATCAAAAAGTCCTGAACCTTAAGGCACTGGCAGAGAAGGCCTATTATTCGATGCTTGCCCTGAGCGATAGCGATATGGTAGTGGATAGGTATTATCTGAAGCACATCGTGGCAGAATTTCTAAGTAACGACAAGACAGGGATAGTCACCTCGCTTTATAAGATATCAAGCCCCACTTCACTAGGAAGTGCCCTTGAATCCCTGACCATAGCCGTTGACTTTATACCCTCTGTCCTTGTAGCCAGATGTTTAGAAGGCGTTACCTTCGGTCTTGGTGCCTCTATCCTTATCTCGAAAGATGCACTTAAGGAGATTGGCGGTTTTGACGCTATTGCAGACCATCTTGCTGATGATTATCAAATAGGGTTTAGACTCTCGAGAAAGGGCTACAAAAATATCATTAGTCGCTATGTAATCGAGAACCGTGTAGGACCTATGGGCATCACAAACTATCTAGGTCACCAGTTGAGATGGGCACGAACCTACAGGACATCAAGGCCTTTGGGCTTTTTGGGATATGGGATTACCCATATCTTTATCTTCAGCCTCCTATTTTTTTGTGTCAAACCCACGGTTGCCTCCGCGCTTATAATAGGACTCGTCCTTGGCCTCAGATATCTTCTTGCAATAGTTATTTACCGAAAGGTGATTAAGACAAGAGGGTGGCTTAAGTCGCTTTTTCTACTTCCCTTTAAAGACATCTTTAGCTTTTTTATCTGGTTATGGAGCTTCATAGGTTCAAGGGTCTCCTGGAAAGGGACATCTTATCGGGTGATAGCAGGTGGCAGAATGATAAAGGTTTAAGGCAAGGGGGGGTAATCGCGTTTGATAGGTTAAAAACAACTCACTACTTTAAATTAAAGACAGCAGGTTGAGAATTAAAAAAAGAGGTGTTTGGATAAAATCGGATTTAGTGTTTGGACAGATCAGGATATTTATTTTAATGTATAATCCGAGATTTAGAGCCTGTTATGTTCATTATAAGTATGACACATGGAACAGTTAATTATTGTTGATAAGAACGACAGGAAGATAGGTTATAAAGAAAAGGATGAATGTCATCTCATCCCGGTAGAGTTACATCGTGCCTTCTCCATATTCATCTTCAATTCAAAGGGTAAGATGCTTATACAAAAGAGGGCAAGGTCAAAAAAGACATGGCCTGGTCACTGGACAAATGCGTGCTGTTCTCATCCACGAAAAGGGGAGACACTTAAAGAAGCCACTAAAAGACGTCTCGAGGAAGAACTGGGCTTTGCATGTCCTCTTAAACATCTATTTTCTTTCCGTTATAGGGCTAATTATGATTCCATATATGGTGAGCATGAAATTGATCATGTATTTGTAGGGATATACGATGGTGAGGTAGTACCTAATAGCGAAGAGGTAGAAATGCACACCTTTATCAACATCGATGCACTCCTTGAGGATATCAAAAATTCACCCCACAAATTCACCCCGTGGTTTAAACAGGCACTCCCTGAGGTTTTAGCCTTTGACATTAACACCATAAAATTATCCTGCAATAATAAAAATAGAGGCTCATAGTGAGGGGAGTCGAGTGGGGTAATCTTTCCCTAAATACCTCTCCACTTTCTCTTTTATTATAAGATTGTGTCTTGTCTCCCCTCCCCCTCCCCATTTGTGGTTCAGTGAGAACCATTTTACTTGTCACCTTTATATTATATTTATCCATCAATCAATGCATCCCATATAAAGTATATATACACAAAAGGGTTAAGAAACCAGGGGATAGACAAAAAGCAAGACATATTGCCTGATTTGAGAACAGACAGGGGATCACACAATACATCCCTTGTGACAAAGGAGTTCTTTGATATAATAGGTGCCGAGCTATAATTTGCCAGGGTAAGAAGACCCACGGACAATGCTTTTACCGAAAGGTTCGTCGGTACTGCCAAACAGGAGGAGATATAGGCAGCTACCCTGATGAATAATAGGCGACTATACGGACTATTACAACAACAGACGACCTCATCAGAGCCTATGGAACTTTACCCCTGCATATGTCCATGAGGTAAATAATAATACCTTAATCCTTAAGAGGCTTAAAGAGCTTAAAGAGAGATCCAAAGAGGCAAGGAGGTTATACTGGGAGGGGTCAAGGTGAAGAATATAACATCGTTGTCGTATACAAAAGTGTTTGCACAAAATTTTTTGGTTTTGTCTAATTGAAAAAACTTGACATATTACAGGCACGGATATATAGGATTTAAATAATCCTTATTATCCTCTCGCCTTTTTGCCTTTTTTATCGAGCAGCTCCCTCACTTTTCGCAAAAGAACATCATACACAATGGGCTTGCGAATTATATCAGCCTTATCTTTGTCAATACCTTTCTGCTCAATAATATCAAAGGTATATCCACTTGTGAACAAAACAGGTATCTCAGGGTCTATTTTTCTTATATCATCATAGACCTCTTTTCCGTTTTTCTTTGGCATGATCACATCAAGGATAATAAGGTCTATCTTATCTTTGTGGGAATTGAATTTTATAAGTGTGTCTTCCCCATCCACAGCCTCTATTACCTTATATCCCTGTTCCTCTAGTACGTCCCTTTCAAAAACCCTTACCATTTCATCATCTTCAGCTAGAAATATGGTCTCTTTTCCCCCTATTATTTCTGTTTTTTCTCTTTTGCTGGATGGCTTTATGCCCTCTTCTGCAAGGGGGATGTAAATCCTGAAGGTTGTTCCATGTCCAGGTTGACTTTCTAAATCTATATAGCCTTTATGCTGTTTAATTATCCCATAGACTATGGACAGCCCAAGTCCTGTCCCTTTATCAATCTCTTTTGTTGTAAAAAACGGTTCAAAGATCTTATTTTTTAATTCTTCAGGAATACCGGTTCCTGTATCCGATATAGTAATAAGGGCATAATGGCCTGGCTTTCCATATCTGTAAACATCTACAAATTTTTCATCAAGATATGTAGTGGCTGTCTGGATTTTCAATCTACCCCCTTGAGGCATGGCATCCCTTGCATTTGCCACAAGGTTTATGAGGACCTGCCCAATCTGAACAGCGTCAGCCATGACATTAATTTTACTGTCTGAAAGGGAGAACTCAAGTTCTATATCCTCTCTTGTGAGTCTTTTCAGCAATTCCTTGCTATGCTCTATAATATTATTCAGGTCTATTACTTCTAGATTTGTCTCCTGTTTCCTTGCAAAAGAAAGCAGTTTTTTGATAAGCCTTGATGCCTTTTCAGAGGCAGTCATTATCAGGCTTATATATGCTCTAAGCCTTTCTTTCTCCTCTATTCTCATCATAGCAAGCCTTGCAAAACCCATGACTGCTGTTAGTATATTGTTAAAATCATGGGCCACACCACCTACAAAAGAACCCAACGCCTCCATTTTCTGGGAGTGGAGAAGCTGAGACTGGAGTTGTTTTAACTCTGTGATGTCCTCATAAGTCATCAGATAACTTCCTGTTGGTAGTAGGACAAGTATGAAGTTTATAAACTTTTGTGTATTATCCTTACACGTTACTGTAAATGTCCATTGCCTCCCTTCTTTCATCGATGGATTCTGTTTGAATTTTTCCACATCATTGAACCATGTGGCAATTACCCTCCGCCTGTAATCTGGGTCAGGATATACCTTTCTGCACCATGTCCTTCCATCAGGCGTATCATTCATGTCATAACCGAACATCTCTTTAAATTTTGTATTTATATATGTAAACCTTCCATTGCTTTCAATAAGTGCAAGCCCAAAGGGGGCATTCTCTGCAAGAAGGAAAAACCTCTGTCTCTCCTCCTCCAGATGTCTTTCAGCCTTTTTACGCTCTGTTATATCTATCCCCACGCCAAAGAAATATTCAATTTTATCATCTCTATCAACTATGGGCATGCTGTGCCACTGAACAAGCCTTTTTGTGCCATCCTTTCCTATTATATGGTTTTCGTTTACAGTCCGTTCCCTGTTTTTTATAATTTTATTAAAGACCCTTGAGAGAGACTCCCTTTCCTCTGCAGGGAAAAAACTGGTAAGGCAGTCTCTGCCTATAACCTCCCTCTCTGTATAACCAAGGGCCTTTAATAATGACCTGTTCATAAAGAGGACCCTGCCTTCAGGGGAAATGGCAATATAGAAAGCCGGAGAATTCTGTATTAGGACTCTATTAAAACCTATCTCCTCTTTTAGTTTAGTCTCTGCCTTCTTTCTTTTGGTTATATCTACTACAAAACCTTCATAATAGAGGGGACTGCCAGAAGAACCCTTGATTGCCCTACCATTGAGAGAGACCCAAATAATAGAACCATCCTTCCTATAAAGCTGGGTTTCAAAATCTCTTACATAACCGTCCCTTTCCATGGAGACTTTAAATCTCTTTCTATCTTCAATAATTGCATAAACCTGTCTTTCAATATCTACAATAGAACATATCATGTCTTCAGGGCTGTCATACCCCAGCATATAAGCCATCGCAGGGTTTGCACTGATGTATCTTCCATCAGGGGTGCTTTGATACATACCTTCAATGGCGTTTTCATATATATTTATATATTTTTCCTCGCTTTTTCTTAATGCCTCTTCAGTCTCCTTTTTCTCTGTAATATCTCTTATTGTCTCTACCGCACCAATAATATTGCCTTTTTCATCCCTGATAGGTGCCGCCATGACCATTACATATCCACCTTTTTCTCTATTAATAGAGGGTATAAATGTCTTACCATATAAGACACTGTCTTTTCTGGTAACATCCTTGAAAAATCTCTCTGTCTTCTGACTATCATCGAAGATTATTTCTACAAAAAGAGGTCTTTTCTCACCATAGACCAGATTAGAGTATTCTCTACAGTCTTTTCCAAGGATCTCTTCTCTTTTAACACCCAAAATTTTCTCTATTGACCTATTGCATGCAATCACCCTTCTTGTTGTATCTATGGCGAAGGTAGGTTCTGGGATAAAATCAATTATATTAATAAGTATCTCTCTATCCAAGATATCCTGCTTTAAAGATTTGGTATGTGAAATATATCACTATTTCATGGGAGTTTCAACATAATGGCTGTTTCAGCAACAATTCCCCGTAAAGCATAAAAAGGATATGGGGAGGACTCCTTAGTAAGGTCTTTGCCCTGTCTTTTCCCTCAAATGTCTTGTAACTATTTGATATGTATAGTATAATAGCAAATATTTAATCCAGGGAGACCTATCCATGTCAGATAAATTCACTGGTTATGGTTTTGCAGATTACTTTATGGAACAAAAAAACACGTAAAGATCTTCCTCGATAAAATAGATAAACTCATAGATTGGAAACCAATAAAAAGGATCCTTGACCAAAAATATAAAAGGCTATCAATCGCTGATGGAAGTCCTGCCTATCCTACATTACCCATGTTCAGGCTTTTACTCCTCCAGCGGTGGTATAACTTAAGTGATCCTAAGATGGAAGAGGCATTAAATATGGATACATATAACACATAATCAGGCTTACTACCTATGATACAAAGGGTATAAAATGAAAATGCTCATGGAGGAGAAAATACATAAAGTTGGGATTATGCAAAGGCCTTAGATTCGGAGACTAATCTCTAAATTGTTTTTTACTGCTATTTTTCTCTGGGCCTGTAAAAATGGGGATGTTTTTGTAATAACCCTAATAATTTCAATAAGTTACATGGGGTGGGTGAAGGGTCTCGAACTTTTCTCTATTATTATTTTTCAAGGCTTTGCAGGGGCGATAGAAACGAAATAGAAACGAGTCTACCAAGCACATATTTTCATTTCCTTTGATTTAGATATAGTTATTGGTGAATAGGAAAATCATCATATATCGTTTCCACTCTCTTTTAATTCATAGGCTATTCCATTTCTTGCAAAAATACGGTTTATTGTTTCTCGGAATTCTTGGCGACCCGTTTCTACATCGTACGACAAGTGGTGATGTGTATAGAAGAAATGGTAGCTATCTGGGATAGGTTTTGCAACATGCAGATAACAAAACTGGATCAAATCAAGAATAACAAAAGTATCTGGTGCATATGGTCCAGCATACTTCTTTGAAGTTTGTAAGGGCCACTTAATATCTGGAATTTCGGCTTTCAGGGCCTGAGAAAACGCATTTTCATCGGTTCCAATTGTGTCTATACCATCTCGGCATATTATTGGAAAAGTTTTACCAAAAGCTCCATTTGCTATTAATGATTGAATATGTGCAACTATTCCAGCCCAAACTTCCGGTGAAATTTGACGCTCAATTCGTGCCTTGGGGCCTTTTTCTTTATCACTGAAATAATCCATTATCTCCTACTTTTTTGTGGCCTAACGACTGAAATCAGCGGTGGCTGTAAGCCATCCGCTGGAGTGGTTTGTTCAGCGATGGTATTTATGTTTTTTATAGAGAAAATGTAAAATGGCCGTCGAAACTGAGGGTTAGCGTTCCCTTGCAAATAACATCTCTTCCTAAGAGCATCTGAAACGGGGCATTACCTCCTGGAACAAATTCCATAACCTGCGTACCCTGAATAACAAATCCAGCAGCGCCAAAAGGAAGGAAAAGATCGACCAGATATACGTTGACAGGCACAGAGTGTGTGGCTGAAACCATTGGGCGCATTCCAATAGGCTGAAGGGAAACAGCCTGAACCACATTCTGGGAGATACAAGTAACAGAAGCGCCCGTATCAATTAATGCAGGAAATGTGGCTATGTTCCCCGAAAATGAAGGTGTTAAAATACCGGCTTGGAGAACACCAATATTGATTATTGGCCCTATGTTGGGATCAAATCTACCGCTGAGGCATGGCATGAGAGAAGAACCCCAAATCTACTGGTGTTTCAATCACTTCTTGAACAGAAAAAAGTTGATCTTGTTTGAAAATCCTTTGTCCAGCAACATAGGCATCTCGTGCAGTGTCAAAAAATTCTACAATCTGGCCATCCCTCATCAATGCGAACTTCCCCCGAAACGTTGTAAGTAAAGATGGCAGCTTTTCGTGAAATGCTTTGTAATTGGTTTCAACCTGTTGTCGAATTGAATTCATCATATTTTACTCCTTTTTAAGGGGTATATATATTTATATACCACAAGATCGTTTCTGTTGCAAAATAATAAGTGTAAGAGTAATCTATCAATTTCCATAAAATCGTGAAGCTGAACGCCCGAGCTCACCTGCCGCTATGGAGCGCAGCGGAATAGCGGTCAAGTGGAGCGCCTTGTTAGATGCCCTCTATCCTCTTTTTTATTAAAGCAGGGCTCCTCCTGCCATGAATTACACAAGGACTATTATCTTTTGTTTTTCAACAAGATAAATGATTTTGTATGGAAACTTTTTGATGAGGTGTCTTCTTGTTCCTTTATAATCCAACGAGTGGACTTCTGGATCTCTCTCTATGAACTTAAGGCCAGCATCGACCTGCAGCAGGAAGTCATATCCCAACCCCAGCCTTTTATCTTCATACCATGAAAACGCTTCCTTCAAGTCATGTTCGGCTTCAGGCCTGATTATAACTTTGCATTTCACTGCTTAGCCACTATCCTTTTGTAAACATCTTCCCATGGAGAACCTAAATCAGGATTTCTATGGTAAGCCTCCAATCGTTCATCAATTATCTTTTTTTCCTCCTCTGTTAATTCTATTACCTCCAGTTCGTTGGCAATAGTATCCCAAATGTCCTCTACTATCTGAATTCTTTCAGGTATTGACAATGCAAGGACGTCTGTTGCTGTTATCCGTTTCATCTTTTACCTCCATTTGTTATTTGCATCTAACGTAGCGATCACCGGCCCGCGGAACGCGGGTCCGGTGGATTGCATTGTTATAATGCCCTTAATTACAATTTAGTAAAAGTTGAAAAGAACTAGCTCTAAATATATTTTCTTTTCAGGATCTTCATAATGTTTAAAAAGATAAGAGAATGATGTCTCTTTTCTCTGTTTAATCAAATTCAGACAATTGGAGTGATTCCTCACTGCTTCAGTTCCTTTATTAATTACATCAGAGAAACCTGACACTTCTTTGTTGAATACGAGTAAAGCAGTTTTCTCGTCTCTCCATGTTACATACCTTTCAAGAAGTTGATCAATAGCTTTCTGAAGGTATAACGGTCCTTTCCATAGCTTGCACTCTGCAATAAATACATTGTATCCATTATTGTCTTGGATCAATATGTCAGTACGCCCTTTTTTATTAAAGGTTTCTCCCGTTACAGAATGACTTTTAGAAATTGAGTTTAAGTGTGGTAAAAAGTAATCTCTAATGCCTTCTTCATCTAAAGATTTAACCAACTTCGGATGTTTTTCCAAATTTATTCCTAGTTGAATTATTCGATCCAATATTTCAAAATACGCCCGGTCACCCAATGCAGGTATTGTTACATCAATGAACACTGGATCATTTGTACCACCACTGAAAAATCTTTCTAATTCAGTTTCGACCTCGAATTTCATTTCTTCAACACTAAACACTACTTTGGGGTAAATCGTAAGATTCTCTGGGGGGCTATACTTGCTTTCACTGTGCGTTATATTTACCTTTGCAACCGAAGGTAATTGGATTAGCGCTGACTGTAAATTTAGCAAATGATCTGAGGTTTTCAGAAATACCTTAAGATATTTCTTTTCATATACTTCTCTTATTTCAGTCTCATAATTTTTTGCCATAATAATCATCACTCTTCATTATAACGACAGCATAACCGGGAGGCGAGCGCTTTTCCTCGCCGATCCGGTTCATGCATTTGTTAGCGCTTTATTTTGCCACTGAGCATTTTGGACACACATGCTCGTCCTCCGCAACTGAAAACTTCTCTCCGCATTTGGAGCATACCCGGATAATCTCAACAGAAAATTCGTCGCGCACGACGACTCGTTCTTCAAAGCCAAGGAAGATCTTGTCCAGAAACTGCATCGCGAATTCATGGGGTGTGCTATCGGGACTTAGTTGTACATTCACAATCCTCTCGGCACGGGCGACCTTCTCAGCGCCTTCCTGTAGACCGAGAGGGCTCACAATGATTCCTCCCTCTGCACCTGTATCAAGTATTCGATAAGCGAGCGATCCAATTTTTTCTTGGTTTTGTCTCGATGTAGTATACCGGCGACATTCGATAATTACGAATCCCTCGCCTTTTTCAGATATACCTTTGGCATCTATTTCCCATTCTGTATTTGAACGAAGACCAGGGACGGTTTGTTTCCCCTCCACCCTTGACAACCCAAACTCTTGGGCACACTTGTTCAACAGATACTTCGCCACGTCCTCATATGTTTGCCATTTGCCCGCCATATTGCGTTCTCCTTCCATTCGCTAACGTCGAACTCAGCCGACGCGGCTTTTTTGCGTTCGGCTGGAGTGACAGGTTGGGCGCTGTTTTCATGCTTCAATCCCTCGCTATCACTTTGGCACGACGATTCCGATGATCCAAGGATTCTGGCCGTCAGAGAATACTTCATATGCTAATAGGGTGACCCTTGCATCTGCACGAAGGCGATCGATTCGCCGCCGTTGACCATCACCGACGAATAAGCATGGACAATTGTACCTGAGCGCACCATCTTTAACGATCCATGAGGGACTTAAATCCGTGGCTGCCTTGAGTTCAATTTGTAGGTTTTCCTTGAGAAGAAGGTCGGGGCCTTTGTTCTGAAAAGCCACAAGCTTTTCATCGAGAGCAGCCGCAGCTTCGACTTTCAGCCATCCCTCAATCCCGCTTCGTGATAATTTCTTTACAACTCTCAAAGAATCGGATCGCTCTACGATTCTCTTGGCAATAGGATCAAAAATTTCCACTTTGAGATCCATTTCAATCCTTTCTATCTATCATTTTACAAGCCCAACGGCTGAAATCAGCGGTGGCTGCAAGCCATCCGCTGGATTGCCTTGTTATGCCAGCTCTTTTATAATATGTTTTGCAAGACGTTCATCTATCTCATCATGTCTTGGAATGGGCTGTTTTTTACC
>Ga0067045_1002525_pt1 | contig 89969 bp, 69 predicted proteins | sample TerdegcTABiofilm_FD_59184 | JGI IMG/M metagenome (GOLD analysis project Ga0067045, IMG submission 59184) | Combined Assembly of (Gp0054472, Gp0054536) Wastewater bioreactor microbial communities from Singapore -Terephthalate degrading...
GTTTATAGTTGTGTTTTCGATAGTAAGTCCATTAACCTGGTAATCTCTTCCTTTTGATATGCCGTGGTTGTGTCCTTGGTTTATAGTGGTTGGTCCATTACTGTTGCTGGTTATCTTCAGAGCAGGTTCGGAGTTGTTGGTATAGACATTTCCTGCGATGTCTATTCCCACTGTTTGGGGCTGGTTTATTGTTAGGTGTTCCATGAGCATGTTGTAGCTGGTTCCCTGTACTTGTACCGAAGTTCCAGTACTGTTATTGATGGTAATATCCCGAAGGATCACATCGTTTCCCCCTACAAGTATGGCCGTGCCACTGTTATTGGACACAGTTAAGTTCTGCAGTAGGAGATTGTTACAGTTTAATGCGTTTACTGCGGTATTATAAGCTCTTACAGTGTTGTTGAAGCTGGTGTTTTCTAGTGTAATGTTGTTACAATTTACCAGTTGGTAATTGGTTCCGCCGTTGTTAATTATAGTATTATCTCCAGGTAGTGTGAGGTTGCTTATTCCTTGTAGGTATAGTCCGTTGCCGTTGTTTTCTATTCGGTTTTGTGTTAGGGTGGTGTTGGGGTTGTCGTATCCGTATATGTATAGTCCCCAGCCGGTATTGTTGCTGAAACTGGATGGGTTATCGTGAATGTTGATGTTTCCACGACCTTCTACATGCACTCCATCTCCACTTCTTCCAGTAGCACTGGTTTGAGCAATCTCAATATTCTGACTGGTAGGATTTAATGGTCGAACATATATTCCGTGGCTTCCGCTGCCGGTTATGGTTACGTTTTGTATGATTAGGTTTTGTGTCCAGCCACCGTAACCAGATACATCATAGACGCTGATTCCGTTTCCGCTGGTGGTGTTTATAGTTGTGTTTTCGATAGTAAGTCCATTAACCTGGTAATCTCTTCCTTTTGATATGCCGTGGTTGTGTCCTTGGTTTATAGTGGTTGGTCCATTACTGTTGCTGGTTATCTTCAGAGCAGGTTCAGAGTTGTTAGTATAGACATTTCCTGCGATGTCTATTCCCACTGTTGCGGGTTCGTTTATAGTCAGATGTTCCATGAGCATGTTGTAGCTGGTTCCTTGTAATTGTATTGAGGTTCCGGTACTGTTGTTTATGGTTATGTCTCTTAGAATTACATCGGTTCCCCCTACAAATATGGCTACTAGTCTGTTATTGGATATGGTTAAGTTCTGCAGTATTAGGTTATTACAATTTGATGCGTTTACCGCGGTATTATAATTCCTTACAGTGTTGTTGAAGCTGGTGTTTTCTAGTGTAATGTTGTTACAGTCTACCAGTTGGTAGTTGATTCCGCCGTTGTTAATTATAGTGTTGTCGCCTGGTAATGTGAGGTTGCTTATACCTCGTAGGTATAGTCCGTTGCCGTTGTTTTCTATTCGGTTTTGTGTTAGTGTGAGTGTGGGGTTGTCGTATCCATATATGTATAGTCCCCAGCCGGTATTGTTGCTGAAACTGGATGGGTTGTTGTGGATGTTTATGTTCCCGCCACGGGCGGACATGTATATTCCATGATTGTTTCCTCCAGTGACAGTGGTTTGTGTAATTTCTATGTTTTCACTTTGGGTTGTGGCCATATTGATATATATTCCAGTGCTTCCAGCTCCAGATACATTTACATTTTGTATTAGCAGATTTTTGGTCCATCCTCCCCAATCTGTGGAATCATTAATGTAGATTCCGTATACATTGGGGTTGATAATATTCGTGTTCTCAATAGTGAGTCCATTAATTTGTGAACCATAATATTTTTCAATACCTGTAGTAGTACCAGTTATAGAGGTAGGATTTGTCGTTGTACCGGTAATTACCAGATTATTCACATTTCCCCTAACGTAAATACCATTAGTGGTTGGTGAGTCTATGGTTACACTTTCAATTTGGATGTTGTTACAGTTTCCAGTTATGTCCACTCCACACACACAATTCTCTATAACCAGATGACTTATGGTAACATCACTGGCTCCGTCAATTTTAACGCCTGTTGAACCAGAAGACCCGGTTAATGTAAAACCAGTGACACGTGATAGTGAACCCTGGGAGTTTATATTAATGACCGGGCTGTTTGGATTAGAACCACTAACCGTAACTGCACCATTAGATTGGATGCTCAAATTATTTTTGTTGACCAGCACATTCTCCTGGTAGGAATCCGTACCATTGGGGTCTACGGTAATGGTATCCCCTGGTTGTGTGTTAGTATCATCTATTGCTTCTTGTATGGAGTTATAATCATAAGTGGCACCAGGTCCTACAGTCCAGTCGGCTGCAGAAGCACTGTCCATACTGAAGCAGAAAAGTATTAGTAAGCTTAATAAGAGTAATGAAATTGTTATAATTTTTTTGTTCTTTTGTAAATTACTTGTCGTCAATTCTTTTTCACCTCCTTTTAAATTCTTAAATAAAATTAAACTGAATCTTTTGGGTTTATAGGGGGTGATTGACTTTATTAAAAAAATAATTGCAATCGATGCTCAGCTTTTAAGCTTTCACTGGCTTTTATTGTCTTGGATTTAAAATCCTTAAACTGATATTCTATAATCTAATTCTCATTTTAGTATTATATTAAATTTTTGATCATTTTGTGAATATAGTCACATAAAAATAAAATAAATAAAATTTAGGAATCATTAATGTAAATTACCTTATTTGAACTAGTATTCATTTAAAATCATTAATCACAACTTTCATTTATTAATATGGGCTAGTTAAATTAGCTTTATATAAAATCTTTATTGTAGAAATATTTCTGGATAAAAAAGTATATGTTTTCTCAAGCTTTTTCACCGCCCATTAAAATGATATAATTAAATTAAAGATTGTTGTTTTATTTAAAATTAATCTATTTCCACTAAAAATATATTTTAATTACATGATTGCCCATAAACCTGTTTTAAATCTATGATTTTATTTATCCGCTATTAAATTTTAAATAAAACTTTCTCTTTTAACTAGTAAATTAATCTGTTTCGTTACGAGAGTCACATTTATTAGTAAGTGACGTTTTAATGAAACTATAAAAATGGGTAAAAAATGGGAATATCATTCTCTTTTTAATTGGCACTGACTTTATTTAGAAGTTCTGCAAATCTTTTAGCCATATTTTTATGGGAATAATTGTAGATTTTATCAGTACCTAAATACGATACATGTCCCTTCCTTTGGTATTGACTATAATATTCTTCCAGTACCTTTTTAATTTCTAAGACAGATTTTACAGATTTTCCTGTATTGGTCCCATTTAGAATGTCAGGAACACACCCCTCAGTTATGCCCTGGGATATAATAGGCCTTTTAGCAGATAAATACTCAAAGATCTTACCAGTACACACCCCTATCTCACGGGGATTATCCCACATTAAAAGTAGCAATAATTGTGATTCTCTCTGTTTTAAGATTACTTCATCCCGGGGTATCATGCCATGTATATTTACAACACTTTCCAGTCCATATTTTGCAATCTCCTCTGTCAGCCAGCTTTCACTAGCTCCATAAAAATTTATTTCAAAAGCGTCAATGTCTACCCAATCTTCTCTACTTAACTCATTTAAAGCTTTAAAAAGAGGTTCAGGATCTCTTTTCCCCTTGTACAATTGGCCAGTATAAGTAATGGTAAATTTATTAGTTAAAGGTGCACCTGGATTTACTTTATCTGGATCAAACCCATTGGGAATTGAATAGACTTCCTCATTATGGTGTAAATCTTTTAAGTCACCAACCAGTGGTTCAGATACCGTGGTCATAATATCTGCATTGGCCATGGTCTTTAACTCTAACTGTTTTTCAAAAAATTTCCTCAATGAAGTGTACTTGTAATAATGGTTTTGGGTCCAGAGATCTCGAAAATCAGCTATCCATGGAACATCATATTTTTTTTTTATTTCACTGGCAATTATGTGGGTGGTGAGAGGTAATGCGGAACTAATAACAGCATCAACTTTTTCTTTTTTTATTAACTTATCCATTTCCGCTATTACAGGATCATACCATGTTTTTTGCCCATCAGGATAGGTGAAGAACTCTTCCCATACCCTGGCCAGGTTCTCAAACCATGACCTCTTATTTTTATAGGTCTTGGTTTGTAGCTGTTCTTTAACTGTGGTTTGGGTTTTAAATCCTAAATATTTTTTCCATTTGGTCATTAAATCTTCGTAGGGCACTTCTATTATATTATATTCCTTCCAGAGCGGATCTAATTTTTCAGATGATTGGGGAGTAACAATCACTGGATTCCATCCATATCTTGGAAGATTTTTGGCCAGACCTCTAAGACGAACTGATCCAATATTTTCTTTTTCATGGAAATAATAAGCAATTAGTAGAACTGTATTCATTAGGGTACCTCAGTTTAAAATGTGGAAATTATTTAGTTTAACATAATCTTGGTAATTTTTTCCAGTAACTTATTTATACAGAATTTTAGACCAATTTTTTCTGACAGTTTCAATTTCAAAATTATTAATTATGTATTCTTGAGCATGGGCACTGATCTTGTTAAGATCAGGCGAATTTAAAGATTTTAGGATATTATGGGCTATGGTTTCAGGAGAGTTATTATCCATCAAAAATCCATTTTCCCCCTCACTGATTATTTCTGGAATGGAACCTACACTGTTGGATAGAACAGGTGTTCCACAGGCCATGGACTCCAGCATTAAATTAGGAAGTCCCTCAGTATAGGAGGGTATCACAATCAGTTTTAAATTATTCAAATGGTGGGGAAGTTCCTGGTCAGATATCCAGCCTTTATATTCCACTTTATCCTGAAGTTTTTCCCTTGAAATGTAATCCTTAACATCATCTTCCAGGTCACCTTCGCCACATATTGTAAAATTCAATTGGCATCCCTTTTTAACGAGGATATTCACGGCTTTTAAGAAGTTTAAGATGCCTTTTTCTCTACTGAGTCTGCCTACATATCCTACACACTCGTCTCTTACATTGATGTCCTTTTCAATATGGAATTTATCAAAATCAATTATGTGTTCCATGGCAGTGTCTATCTTGTCCTCATATTTTTCCAGTTCAAACTCTTTAATTTGCCCTTTAGAATTGACTATGATTTGATTGGAAAATCGGCAGGTTATCCTGGAGAGCAAAAAGATAGATCCAGTTAATGTGTCATTTTTAGCTTTAGCTGTACTGGCAGGTGATCCTGCAAAAACTAGTACTACCTTTTTACTATAGACACGACTTAGAAAAAGGGGTAAAATCAGGCCTTGTCCTCCGATATAGAAGAGGATCATATCTACATCCTTTATTATTTTGTGTAGTTGAATTAAATATTTGAACTGGGTTTTAATAAAATTTAAAATTCTTGAAATTGTTGAATCTTTGAGGTCGTGTTTTATACTGTAAATGTGACAGTTTTCTGGGCATTCATATTTTAAATTTGCACCAAGACCTCCAGTTAGGAGGTAAACTTCATTACTTATGGATTTGATAATTCTGAAAAGTTTCTGTACCGGCACAAAACCGGCCTTGGTCACAGAAAGGGTTATGATTGCAATATTTTTCTTATTAGTCATAGTTGATCAGAAAATTTATAAAATTTTTCATAAATTGTTTTTAGCGGTCTTTTATGAACTTGGCAGGTATGCCTCCTACTATAGAATTAGGTGCCACATCTTTGGTTACAACTGAGTTTGCACCAATTATTGACCTATCACCAATTGTCACACCGGGTAGGATCATTACCCGAGCCCCTATCCACACATCTTTACCAATTTTTACTGGAGCTGTAAACATACCTTGGTCCCTTATGGGAATGTCTTTTTTTTGATGTTGATGGGTGCAAGATAAGATCACAGATTCAAAACCCACAATAGTGTATTCATCAATATCAATACCTCCACGGCCGTCTAATATTACTCCATTTGCTACTCCTACCTTGTTTTTAAGTGTAATACTTTGGGGGTGGAGCAGTTTTACGTTAGTGGCTATGGAAACATCACTTCCTATCTTTTTTAGGAGTTTTTCTAAGAAAGGTTGCCGAATACTGTTTCCTAATGCATATGGAATTTTAGAGGCAATATGGGTATAAAATAGCCATAAAATAAGGTCATTATTATTTTCTCCGTATTCCTGAGGAGTTTCCTGGTTTTCCATATTGTAACCTTTTTGGATTTTTATTAGATTAGAATAATTTTATGGAATAATATTTAATTTCAATTTTTAATCTATTAATAACAATTTTAGTACATATTTAATCTCTACTTTTTAATCACGCTGTGGTATATTTCCTCTATATGGGAGATAATCTTTTCATGGGTCAAATTTTCTTTAACATATTCTTGACCATTACCTATCATTTCCTTACCTTTAATTGGATTACTTATTAAATAATCCATCTTATCTCTTAGATCCTTAACATCACCATATTTAAATGTTAATCCACATGAGGCAGTATCTATGATGTCAGCAGAACCACAGTTTCTTGAAACAATTACCGGGGTGCTGCACAGTAGTGATTCAAATATTACATTACCAAATGACTCGTAACTGGAGGGTAAAACAAATACATCCCCGTCAACATAGGCGCTAAGCTTATCATTTCCATCCAGGGTGCCAGTCATAATAACATCACTTTCAAGTTCCAGTTCCCCTATCAAGGTTAATAATTCGTTCTTATAACCATCATCCGGCCCTACCAGGACCAATTTTAAGTTATTAATATCTTTTTGCATGGATTTAAATGCTTTAACAAGAGTATCTAATCCTTTGATCTTATTCAAACGGCCCAGGTATAAAATTATTTTATCATCTTCTGACACGGAGTATTTCATCCTGAAAGTACCTTTTTCAGGTAATTCCTTGAAATAGTCTATATCTATGGCGTTGGGGGTGAAGGTTTCCTGTTCCTTTCTAATAAAGGGAAATGTTTTTATTGTTCTTTCAGCTTCCATAGGGGATGTGAAAATTATCTTGTCGGCATCGTGGACAATATTATCTCCATACAGCTTGTCAAATAAAATTTTCTGCTTATCCTTACCCAGAAGTGGAGCCGAACCCCTAGGCTGCAGTACGTATGGAATATTATATTTATGGGCATAGTAATGGACTACAACAGCCAGCAGTGTGCGGTGTTCGTGTATGTGGATAACATCAAATTTTTTAATTTCCTTGCGGGCCACCATAGGTAAATAATAGGGGGTCAAAAAATTCATTGTCCGGGTTAAGTAATTGGAGATATTGCGAAAATAGTAAGTTTCAATACCATCCACATCCACAGGCTGGTTTTTTTCCACATCCAACCGGTACTTGAAACCATCAGTGGTGTAAACCGTAACTTCATGACCTCTTTTAATGAGGGATCTGGAAACATCATATGCTAGCCTCGGCGGGCCTCCAGCTTCCCAGGAAGGCTTGAAAAATGGGGTTACCTGTAATATTTTCATATTAACTTTTCCAGGGTTTCCTCAAAGTGCCTGGTAATATCCTCCCAATCATTTTTTTCAACATATTTGCGGGCTTTTTCCCCTAACTCTGATAATTCATTAGTATCATATTGTTCCACAGTACTTAAAACATCTTCAGGGCCATTAACATAAATTATTCCATTACCTTCACCAAATTCCATGGAAATTCCCGGAAATCTGGTGGCCAGCACTGGTTTTTTCATGGCCATGTACTCGTAGAGTTTTATAGGTACAATGTCCTGCATTATTATCTCATCAGCATATGCCGGCAGAAGGCATATATTGGCAGCTGCTATAAATTCAGGGATCCGGTGGTAGGGCTGTTTACCAGTTAGGATAAGTTGGTCATGGAGTTGGTATTCGTCTCTTATCTTTATCATATCAGGATAAGCATCTCCATCCCCCACTACTAACAACTTGACATGGGGATATTTATCTTTATTCTGTCCCAGAGCCTTTGCAACTTCTTTCATCCCTGCAAAATGATATATCCACCCCATGAAAAATAAGACAGTATCTGTATCTTTTATAGCGTATTCCTGGCGAATGGATTCTCCACTAATATCTGGTTCAAATTCGTTCAGGTCAATACCAGCATCAATAATCATGGTTTTTTCTTTATTTGCTCCTAATTCCAGGGCAAGTTCTGCCAGTCGCTTATTTATGGTTATTATTTTGCTGGATCTTGTCAATGTTTTCTTTTTAAGAGTTTTACCCAAATTCTGGAAGGTCTTCTCTGGGATGAGTGTATATAACACGTCAATAAGATAATAAACAAAGGGTATGTTATGTTTTTGGGCTGCTCGGGCAGCAAAATATGCATTTAAAAGTCCAAAGGCCACTATAACATCGGGTTTGAACTCCTTTATCTGCCGGTTAATCTCCAGGGTATGGAAAATAGGTATACTAATATAATCAATTATTGGAATTTCAATAATACTTGGCCTTATAACTGTGATTTTAGCTTCATCAATTACTTTGTGGATGTTTTTACATTCATTTCCTTTAACGTATATCCCCTTCCACTTTTTATCCTTTCTTCGCCAGTCAATACCATGGTCTATCACTCTTATTTCATGGCCTTTGGCAGATAAACGGTCCATAAGGTGGTGCTGTTGGTGGGGATTTCTTTTTAGCCAATCTGACTCTTGAACTACCAGTATCTTCATATATTTCACTTGAAATTAGTATTTAATTTAATTATAATTATCAATATGGTTAATAGCACTTTTAAGGAGTTCCCTTAATAAATAACAATAGAAATTAATAAAAATTTAATGAAAATTAGTCAAATTCAGCGCATTCTTCTATGTTATCCCAGTTATCCAGGAACCATTGATGGGTTTTCTTTAAACCATCTTCAAATTTCATTTTAGGTTTATAACCTAGGATTTTTTTTGCCTTTTTTATTGATGATAAAAGCTTGGTCTTAGCATCCCAATCTCTACGGGGCATGTAAGCTATGCCTTCGCTGTTACCAGTTAACTCGTTTACCAGGTTGGCCATGTGAATAACCTGATGGTCTTGACCTGAACCAAGGTTTATAGCTTCTCCAACGGCTTTCTCTTCAATTCCCATGGCCAGCAGTCCATTTATAATATCCTCAACATAAGTCCAGTCCCTGGTTTCTGAGCCGTCACCAGTAATAGGCAGTGGCTGGCTGGTCATGGACCAGTAGAAAAAGTTGGGAATTACATTACGGTACTTACCTGGAACTTCTCCTGGACCAAAAACATTGAAAAAACGGGCATTAACTATAGGCAGGTCGTATAAATTGTGGAAGTAGTTGGTGTATAGTTCTCCCAGTAGTTTCGTAACCTGATAAGGAGTATGTAGACTGATGGATATATCATGTTCTTCAAAGGGCATCTTTGAATCAAGACCGTATACTCCGCATCCTGAAGACGAGTATACAAATCGTTCAACCCCTGCTAGATGGGCGAACTGTAATACTTTTAGTATTCCCACACCATTGACCATTAAATCTTTTTTAGGATTATCCACTGAGTTCTGGTTGGCAAAATGAGCTGCTAAATGGAAAACATATTGGGGTTTTTCCTTAAAGACCCGTTTTAAAACTTCATCATCGAGAATGTCACCACTGATAAAGTCTATATTATCTCCTCGAGGAATATTCCATTCATAAGCAGATGAAAGGTCGTCTAATATTATAACTTTTTCTGTGCCAAGTTCTGCAAGTTTTCTGCTTAGATTACTTCCAACACAGCCCGCCCCTCCAGTGACCAGCACAGTTTTTCCTTCATATTCATTAAATATGTTCATACTTCTACCTCGTTTCATTCTAAGTAATGGGATAAATTTTAGTAATACTGTTTTCTTCTAATTAGTGGAATAAATTTGAGTCTTTCATATTATAAGTTGTATAGAATTAATTTTAGATTAATCAGTATTAAGGGTTTATAATTATTGACTTCAAATGCTATTAAAATTTATCATAGTATATATAGTTCTACTAATAGTATAATCTCATCCAAAGTTCTAAATAATAATTCCAGGTTTATATTGTATATAGTCTGGTTCTTCCAGTAGTTCTGGGTTGTCAATTTCATATAGAGTAAACATGCCCACCCTTTTTATTATATGGTAATCTGGAATGGAGAGATCTGTTCCTTTATAAATGTAGTAATAAGCCTTTTTGTCCTGTAAAAATTTTGAAAACTCATTTAAGTCTCCAATTTTTTTGAACATACTTTCTTTAGTTTGGGGTACGGCTCTGTATATTCTTTTTTTGAGATACCATTCGAATCCAGGCCAGTGATTAGAGTATATCACCTTACTAAAGATTTCCCCATCATAGTTTTGGAGCCACTTACTGATAGATTCCATGTCATGGGCATAATTTTTTTCAGGTATGTTATCCAGAAATGCCAGTGAAGATGATAAAACAAGTATCACCAGTGCAACCGATAGCCACGAACTTAAATTCAGGTTTCTATAATTAAACTTGACTTTACTGGAGATACAGTTTACGGCCAGCACCACCAGAAATGCCAGAGCCGGCATTACATTTACAAAGTATCTATCATTTTTGGTGGCCAATATACTGTTAAATATAAGATAAACAGCTAACCAGAAGAAAAACATTATATCCATGTCTATCTTTTTAATATCCAGGGTTTCCAGGAACTGATATATCAATAAAAATATTATGGATACAATAATAATACTTAAAACGTAGGAAACACTTCCCATAGTTACAAAAAGAATTACGAGAAGTACTATAAAAACTCCCAGCTTCAACCAACCCATTTTAGTCTTTAAGATTCCGTATCCATTTTTTAATTCATTCAACTTTTTAATTATATTAAAGAGGTAGATTACCAGGCCCAAAACCATAATTCCGAGTAATAGGTAGGCAATAAATGTAGGATCACTTAGAGATGGATTCAAAAATCCTGTGAAATCGCTTTGATGTGAGATACTGGAGATGTAATTAGGTAAGTTTTTCAGATAAAACAGGTAATCTGGATTGAAACCAGAATCAATGGTAGTGGCGGCATTGGATACTGTACCTTTAAACTGTCCAAAGAAAGGGAAAGGATTGCCTATGGTGGTGTAAAAATAGATTATAAATCTGGCAGAGATGATTCCGCCAATTAATATCCCGATAATTATATTTTTAAGATTTTTAAGATAGTCCTTGTTTGTGAAAATGTAAAATAATATTAACAGGCCAATTAACCCTGCGGTGTATTTGGTGAAAAATGCAATAACTGCTAATGGAAATGCCAGATAATAATATCGAGAATCTTTTTTAACCGCCAGAACCGTGAATAGAAGGGCCATTATACTGATGGATACTGAGGCTAAATCAATACCTCCCACTGCCACCCAGGTTAAAACTAAAGTGAAGGTGGCGTATATAATACTTCCTGCAAAACTTTCCACAGCATTGAATCTCATTTTTAAAAGACAGTAAAATGCCAGAACTCCCATTAAATAGATAATACTGTCTAATATGAAAATAGCATGAGACGAAATATAGCCTAAGTTGAAAATAAATGATGTTAAATAGGGTAAAAATGGGGAAAGGCTTAAATCATTACCTAGGCTGGTAACTGCAAATCTGCGGGCAAAATTTAAGTATTGAAATGTATCCCAGTAGCCAACATCAACATTGAATTGTATCTGGAGTTTATATAAAGTAATTACTGTAGTTATAACCATCAATAATAAAAATAATGAAACTGATAACTTATTTGAGTTAACGTATGCTTTGAATCGCTGTATCAATGAATTCATATGGTTTTCCTCTGATGAAAGTTATTATTAAAACAGATATCACATTTTTTTATTAGTTTATGATGATCTTTCAGCTAATATATTCTTTTATATATAGCGATAATGCCTATGGTTTTTATTTTCTCATATCCCGGAATATCCATTTTAGGATTTTTAAGCACATCTATATAATAATCTGCCTTTAATGTTTCCAGTTCCTGGAAGAAGTCCTCACTTGTTTTGAAGTTTCGGGGTATTCTAGTATAAACTCTCTTTTTTAAATACCAGCTAAAGGCCGGGCCTCGATCAGCAACAATCACCTTGGATTGATAGTCTGGATCATAATCTGTTAAAAACTCTGCAGCTGTTTTTTCATCGTCAATCCAGTAATAATCCCGGGGCATTTCTCCGATGAAGTAAAATGCTGATGACAACATCATTACCACCACAGCTACAGATAAAATGGCTGAAGTTAAATTGAATTTCTTATATTTAAATTTAAGCTTTGAAGAAATACAACTGATGGAGAGGGTCAAGAAGTAGGCCAGAGCTGGCATGGCTGTTAAAATGTACCTGTCTACCTTTACAGCATGGTAACTTAAAAAAAGGAAGTATATCATAAACCATGCAAAAAATAGCACGTCTAGATCGGCATCTTTTTGTTTTTGTTTGATTAAATCATAGATAAAAAAGGATATGACCAAGAGAATTGCTACACTTACTAAATATGAAATCTTAGAGTAAGTTAAAACTAAAATAATACCTAAAATTATTATAGAAAAGAATTTTAATAGATTTATTCTGGAAAAGTTGGTATTAACCTTTTTTACTGAACTTACAATATTATAAATGTAAATGATGATACCTATCGTGATGATAATGAGAATTAGATATGATACAAGGGTAGCAGGCCCGCTGGTGGTTAAAATTTGGCTGTAAGACTCGAGAGGTGTACTTGATATGTAATTGGGAATGTACTTAAAGTAATATAAGAGGTCCAAATTGTATCCCGGATTGGCGGTTGTAACTGCCCCGGTGGCAGTGCTGGTCATTTGATTAATGAAAGGAAATGCATTGCCTGAAATACGATAGAAATATATGAGAAAAGGGGTGCTTACTGCCGCTGACAGTACAATGCCAATTAATATATTCTTTAAATGTTTGAGGTAATCTTTATTTAGAATTATATAAAATAACATCAAAATAATTATAAAACCAGATGTATAACGGGTTAAAAATGCCATAGCTGCCAGGGGAAATGCAATATAGTAATAACGGGGATTTTTAACGGCTTTAACAATAAAAAGCATGGCCCATATGCTGAACGATATGGCAGGTACATCTGTTGCTCCAGAAACTGCCCAGGGAATAACCAATGCTATGCAAGCAAAAAAGATGCTCCCGGCAAAACTGGCAAATGCATTAAATCTTTCATTTAATAAAAGGTAAAGTCCCACAGCTCCCAATACATACAATACTCCACTTAAAATGAAGACGACATTTTCTGATACAAATCCTGCCCTGAAAAATAATGAGGTTAAAAAGGGTAGCAATGGTGGAAGCAGCATCTGGTCGCCCACACCTAATCCAGCAAAACGCAGGGCATTACCTAAATAAACAAATATATCCCAGTAATAAACTCCCAGTTTTGACTGAAGATCTATTAAAGATAGGGAAATAATTGAAACTATTAATAAAAGTAGAATTAAAAGAAACGATGTAGTTCTATCCTTCAAAAATATATCTCTCATTTTATCTAAAAACATATAATCGTCTCTTAAAATTTATTAGAAAAAGTTTATTTATTAATGGTTCGTTCTATAAGTCGGGATATAGAGTCTAAAATGATACCGGTAAACGTCATGAATATCCCTGCCAGGGTAAACATGATCATCAACAGGGTAGGGGCCATGGTTATGCTTTTACCAGTTATATAATCACGGATGAAAAACAGGCTTATAATTATTCCCACCACCACAATAATTAAACCGGGTATCGTGAAGTAGTACAAAGGTTTCTTTATCTCAACGTCCCTTATTATACGGGTTAGAACCTGTATACCCTGACTAATAGGGTGTCTGCTTGAACTTTTCACATCGTAACGCACGCCAATTTCTACTTCCACGATTCGCATATCATTTTTAGCTGCATCTACCAGCATCTCACTTTCCACACCATATCCAGTATCTTGGAATCGGAATAATGGTATGGTATGCTTGGCAAAAGCCCGGTACCCACTTTGGGTATCGGTGATGTCCAATCCACTGCTAATATTGCTGGCTTTATCCAGAACCTTTTGACCAACCCTTCTATAACGGGGAGTGTTTTCATCTTTTCCATTTATGTACCGGCTCCCATTAACCACATCTGCCTCACCTTCCAGGATAGGCTTTATAAGGGCGGGTATCTCTTCAGGATAGTGCTGTCCATCAGCGTCAATGGTTACCACCACATCTGCATCTTTAGCCATATTGAAACCAGTTTTAAGTGCTGCACCTTTACCCCTATTGGTGGAGTGGCTTGCAACCTCTGCACCAGCCATCTCTGCAATCTGAGCTGTTTTATCGGTACTTCCGTCATCCACTACAATAACCTGGTCCACGTACTGGGCAGTTCTAAGCACCATACTTCCTATGGAAATTTCCTCGTTATATGCAGGCAGTATTGCTGTTATTTTAGCCATTAGTTATATTCTCCGTAAATAATATTATATAATATCGAATTGTTAACTACTCTATACGGTAGTACCATTTCATCCAATCTACAGTTTTCTTTATTCCTTCTTCTGGATTTACCTGAGGATCATGTTTTAGATCCTGAATAGCCTTGGTGAAGTCCATGGTCTTAACCTTGGTGGTAAAGGCCTCTGCTTCATGGTAGGTCACCAGCGAATCATCCTTTCCCACTGCATCCAGGACAATATCTGAGTACTCTTTTATGTCTTTTTCCCATTCCTGTTTACCGCCTACATTGTAAACCTCTCCAGGTATGAAATTGTCTATAATATTGGCAAAGGTACGGGCAGAATCCTCCACATAGTCAATAATTCTCTTGTGTCCTTCATATACAGTGTAAGGTTGGTCGAATAATGATTTATAAATGAATATGGGTATGAATCCTTTGTATGGGGTGTAATGTTCGTGGGGCCCGTAACAGTTCACAGGTCTAACCCGGACAGTCTCTGTGTCAAACATGGTAGCTGAGTTCATGCACATCAACTCACCGGCCCACTTGGTTATGGCGTAGTCATTCATCTGATAAGTGTCTTTTATGGGATTGTCCTCCATGACATCCTCACTCATAATCCCGTTGTAGTCTCCATAAACCTCCGCTGATGAGAAAAATATCATCCTGAACCCTAATTTTTCCTGGAGACGTATCATGTGTTTGGTTCCAATTACATTGGTCTGCCACAGATTTTCATAGTATTCTTCACCGTTCCATCGGCCGTATTCAGCAGCCAGGTGATAAATGTAGTCAAACTTATCATTATCAAATAATCGTTCTATTTGCCGATAATTTTTCACATCAGCCCTTATATAATTATCTCTGTCATTGTGAAGCAGATCTACTGCTAAAACCTCATGGCCACGGTTTTCTAGCTCATTAACCAGGTTGGTTCCAATAAAGCCAGAACCACCAGTGACCATTATCTTCTGGGTTTCCATGATATTATTCCTCCTCTATTTTTTTGCACCTAAATATCACAGTACCACCATCAGTGTAAGGAGATCCAGGGTCAACACACTGCATATAAGCATGTTGGGGGTCTTTTTTATGGGTCAATCCAAGTTCCACTGGGCACCAGTTGTGCTCGAGGATGGTTGTGTAGTGCAGGATGGTTGAAAGTGCATGGGTACAGATTTTGTCCGTTTTATCAACTATTATTTCAGGGTCTTTAATTATAATTTTATCACCCACTTCATGAACCGGACATCTACCCTTTATTTTGTGGACGGATATTTCAATCAAAAAAATGCACATCCTCAACCAATCAGATTATTGTCAAAAAAATGTAGAAAAATCTGTTAAAAATAACAAACTAAATTTACTTTTTTACCACTCAATTATTCATTAATAGCAATGTACAGTATTTTACCACCTTTAATAACTCTAAGGCCTTCATCAGTCTCTATAACTGTGTTTAAATAATTATCAAGGGCTATGATTTTACCTTCATCGTAGGTATTGTTTTTAAAGGCAATCTGAACATTTTTATTTTTAAACATTCTGAACTGTTTGGCCAGTTCATTTTCATAGTCAACTTTCTGTTTCCTAAATTTTTTATTCATCTATTACACCATCTTTTCTTAATTATAATAAAGATAAACTTGTTAAAGATAATTTTCAGTTTATGATAATATGATTGAGATATAGTTACTAATAAATTTACCCAAATATAGTTTAAGAATGCCACTAATTTATAAGTAAAGTACCAGTTTCAAGGGAAAAATAGAGGGATTAAATAAAAAAATTCTTCCCAAAATAATTTAGATAAGAAAAATTAATATTTCCTATGTATTAGGGAGAATTAAATGACCACTGCAAAAAAAATTGCCAAGAACACCGGAGTTCTGGTCCTATCACAGATAATAACCTACCTACTCGGATTCATTTACATAGTGTACGTGGCCCGTTATCTAGGTGCGGCAGGGTACGGTATACTTTCATTTGGGCTTGCATTTACTGGAATATTTGCAGTGGCCGTTGATCTTGGACTTAACACCATCACCACACGTGATCTGTCCCGTGATATCAAAAAAACTTCGAACTATTTAACTAACGTAACCACCATTAAACTCATTTTATCAGTAATTGTTTTCTTACTGATAGCTGTCACCATCAACCTTTTAGATTATCCCTCCCAGACAGTCATGGTGGTCTACTTTTTAGGCTTGTATGTAATAGTTGCAGCCTTCAGTCAAATGTTTTATGCTATTTACCAGGCCTATGAGGAGATGGAATATCAATCTATAGGCCAGGTATTAAATACGGCGCTGATCCTTGTATTCACCTTAATTGCCATATATTATCAGGCCGATGTCATTTTAGTATCTGCTATTTACCTTTTGGGAAGCATGGTTGTACTGTTATACAATCTAATCATAACCTACTGGAAGTTTAGTAAATTCCATTTAGGACTTGAAAAGAGTTTCTGGAGTTTTAAAATCAGGGAAGCATTACCTTTTGGATTAACATCAATATATGGGACTATTTACACTTACATTGACTCGGTAATGTTATCACTTATGCAGGGAGACGTGGTGGTGGGATGGTATTCTGCAGCTTACCGGTTGATATTAATTGTTTTATATCTTCCTGGTATTATTAATCAGGCCATTTTTCCGGTAATGAGCAAATTCTACATCTCTTCTGATGACATACTTCGAAAGGTTCAGGAGAAATTCTTTAAATATATGTTGATATTGGGATTTCCCATAGGGGTGGGTACTACTGTTCTATCAAATAAAATAATTTTACTGATATTTGGTGCTGGATTTTTACCATCTATATTTGCCCTTCAAGTTTTAATATGGACAATTGTAATTACTTTCTGCGGAGCTGCATTTGTAAAGCTATTTGAGGCCTCTGGCCGGCAAATGGTCATAACTAAGGTCACAGGCGTAGGAGTTGCAGTAAATATAGTCCTTAACTTAATTTTAATCCCTTTATATAGTTTCATTGGTGCCAGCATTGCCACAGTTTTAACTGAAATGGTGGTGGTGGGAAGCATCATAGCCTTAAGCTACCGGGTAGGTTACGGGTTACCAATAAAAGAGAATATAATTATCATTTTAAAGGTTGCAGTCTCTGGTCTGGTGATGGGGGCTGTATTATGGTACTTTAACTATCTCAATCTCTTAATATTAATTATTTTAGGAGTTTTAATATATATAGTAGTCTTATTCATTACCAAAATTTTTGATAAAGAGGATTTAACCCTTTTAAGGAATATTTTAAAAATAAATAAAAATGAAGATGAAAACTAATGGATTAGTAGGGATCCCATTCTCTTACTTCTTCATATTCCGGAAACTTACCATATTTATATCTATCAAAGAGTCCCCCCCATGGGGTCTTTTTAAATTGATCAATCTTTTTTTTACCAATAAGGGGATACCATAGGTGGTCGTGGTAATATTCTGAGGCAAAAATAAATGTTTTAAAAAGTGGCGAGTTAAATAAGAGGTTGTGAAGCCATTTAATATTCATAGTCTTCTTTCTAAGCCGTTGATCCCAGCGGATAACTGGACTTCTTTTGGTTTGGAAATTGAAGTTCAAACTTTTTAATTGACTTTCATCCACACCCACTATTTCTATCTGGTCCACATCCCCTATTCCCAGACCTCTATCATGGGCCATTTTAATGTAGTCAATTTTCATTGGTTCAAATCCCATAATACTTGCTGCAACAGCATCTATTGCCACCTGATCAGAGCTGGCCAGTATAAGGTTACCGTAGTAGGGCTCCATGGTACGGGGCCCGGCCCCATCACCGCAGACACACCCGTCCATCACTGCCAAGACCCCGGCATGTATCTCTTTCTGTATGGATAAAAGATCCACCAGTACTTCGTGTATCTTCTTGTGGGCGTGATGCCGGTATTTGGGTATTAATCCTCCAAAGGCATTCTTCATGGCGCCGGTGGTGGTGGTGTGGCCGTGGGTTTTCATGGTGGGAAAATGGATAACATTAGTATCAATGAAAATCTCCGGGATCCAGATTTCCCCAAAAATCTCATCCATAGCCAACATTTCAGATTTAACATCATATTCAACCCATTTAACATCAGTTAATGGCTGGAACTGGATACCATACTTTTCAAGGAGAGGAAGCCATTTATTATAATAAGCACCCTTCCAAGGATGGGTTACCACTGTCTGGTTTTCCACTCCTAAAATATCTTCATAACCATCTTCCTTTAAACAGTTTAGAACTCCATCCAACTGCCATGGTGGAGTAGAACAAGCCGGATAATAAAGAGTCCAGGATAAATTAAGTTTTAAAATGGTTTTATTCATTGGTGGAATATGTTTTGGGTATCCTACCAGATCCATAGCCCTTTTATAATCATAAATCACAGTAGATGGTGATGTTTCTAAAACTGCTACCTTTGACATTAAATCACTCATAAATTATATGTTTAATATTATCTATAAATATGTTAATATTTATTTTGTTGTAGGTTCTTTTATCACTCTAAATCTATTTTTTACGTTGTGGACGTATTTATTCTATTTTTTCATCTAGTTTTTCTGTTTTAATCCTATTTTTAAAGATTAAATATACAACTACACCTAGCAAGGCCCCATACCACAATGTTCCAAATCTAATTATTAGGGCAGTACCTATGGCTATGGTTGAACTCAGTCCAAACAATTTTAACAAACCAGAAAGGGTTGCTTCGGCTACACCTAAACCTCCAGGTATCATGCTAACTGCCCCGGCTAGAGAAGCAAAACTGAATATGAAAATTGACAGCATTAAACTGATGTGATCTCCAAAACCCTTCACAACCATATATAATCCTAAACATTCAAAAAACCAGGCTAAAACACCTAATAGGGACATTGATAGAAGATTTTTGAAGCGCATTGTTTCCTGGAATGTGTAGTGCATGGTTTTAATGTCTCGTGAATATTTACCTGCTCTTCTCTCCAGAAAGGTTAGCAGATAATTAGAGAGTCTTTTTGATTTAATCATGATAATAAATGCAAAAAATATGATAAGAAAAACGGCCAGTATACACATTCCCTCTTCATAGTAAAGGAAACCTAAAAGAGATAATAATAACAGGGATATAAGGTCAGTGAATCTATCCACTATAACCACGGGTACGGTTTTACCCAGATCTTCTCCATTTATCTCTTTTATTAACCAGCCTTTCCATATCTCTCCCAGTTTAGCAGGAGTTATAATCATGGCCAATCCACTGAAAAATACGAATAGATTATCTTTCAAACCGATCTTAACCTGGGCCTGTTTCAGAAAATAGTTCCATTTGAAAAACCGTATAAAATAGCCAATGGTGGTTAATATTATAAGTAAAACTAAGTATATCCAGTTAAAACTTTCAATAGCCTTTAATAACTCATCAAAATCAGCGTATATGGCCATTAATAGATATACTATAACTGCAAAGAGTATTATTGCCCACAATCTGTTTTTATTCATTTTTTAGCCTATAATATATTGTTAGTTTAATGAAGATTTTTTAACCACTTTTTCTATACATTTTAACGATCTTGGTAAGGCCATGGTTTAAGATTGAGGATTTCCTGCCAAATATTTCGACTTTGTTATTTTTAAGGGATTTTTTGAGATCATTCTCTATTATAACTCCTGCATTACCAATTTCATTAATAAAATGGGCATCGCTACCGGCACAGGTGTTGAGATTATACTTATTGGCAAAAGACTTAGCTTGTTCATTATATTTTTGGGTTATGCACCGGGAATTAAAGACTTCAATACAATCTAAATATTTGATATAATCCTGCCGGGGCCGGTAAGTGGCTTTGCGCATGATATCAAAAGGGTGAGGTATGACAACTACTCCATCTTGAGCTTTTATCTCATCCATAACTTCTACATGGTTGTTGGATTTAATTTCCTGGTTTAAAAATAGTCCTATTATTTCGCCCTGGTTGGTGGTGACTTCACATCCCACTATAACCTCAACGTTCTCGGTCTTGAATTTTTTGGCCATTAATCCGCCTTTTATAGTGTCGTGATCTGTTATGGCAATCCCTGCCAATCCTATTTTTTCGGCAGTTTTAACTATTTTTTCCGGTTCTATAAAACCGTCAGATGAGTATTTAGAGTGTACATGTAAATCGTACTTCATTTTTTATTTATCTCCAGAATTCTTAATAGCTTGATATTGTCCTTGTATTAAATCCTTAATTCTACTTATTTTAGATTATCTGGATTATTTTGTCCATATAAAGAATTAAAAGTACTATTATCACCCAGAATATAAGACATAAAACCATTCCCCTATCTTTAAATATCATTTCAGGTTCTCCTCCCATATTCTTGGAGTGCACTAAGTAAAGATACCTGAATAATCCATAAAAGGCGAAGGGTATGGTCAACATCATGTACATGTTGTTAGAAAAGAAGGTGTACAGTGAATAGGACATTACCAGGATACTGGTGGTTATATTAATCATTTGTTCCAGCATTTCTGATGAGTATTCTCCTAATATCTGGCGGTGGTTTTTAGCATCACCACCCATTATAATCAGCTCATGCCTTCTTTTACCCAGGGCCAGGAATAGGGCAATTAAAAATGTACAAATTATTAACCATGGTGATACAACTACTGATATGGCCAGGCACCCGGCAATGGCCCTAAGCACAAATCCAGATGAAATCACTAAAATATCCACAATTAAAAAATTTTTAAGAAACAGGGAGTAGATGAGAATTAAAAAGAAAAATGTCAAGGTGATCAAAAAAAAGGGAATGTTGATGAGGTAGGATCCTGCAAATGCAAGTACAATAAAAATGATAGCAAATGATAGTCCATGACTTAGTTTCAATTTTCCAGAGGCTAATGGCCTTAAACGTTTAAGAGGATGGTTTCTATCTTTTTCAACATCAATGATGTCATTAATAATGTAGATGCTGCCAGATAATATGCAGAATATTACGAATGCTGCTATTACATTTAGCCAGTCTGCTGGATTTAAAAAGTTTAAAGAGAATACCAGTCCAATAAATATTACGATATTCTTGTACCACTGCTTGGGGCGCATGGAATGAATTAATTCTTTAATCATATATGATAAATAGATAAAAGACTATTTAAAATTTATCTTGATTAAGTAAATGATAAAATCTATTGAAGAAGTTTAATTATATCAGAGGAACAATATACAATTAGGATGATGGTAATTTGCTAGTATTTATGGATTTTATTGTATTCATAGCTCTTTTAATTATTTTAATATTCAGTGGTATAATTACCACCCGAACACTTTCGGTGATATCCTCCTATTTAAAGCTGGGTCATTTTGGGGGAGGATTTATTATCATGGCCATTGCCACGGGAATACCAGAACTTATAGTAGGGTTAACAGCAGCTTTAACTGGTGTACCTCAACTTTCTCTGGGAGATGTTATCGGATCAAATATAATCAATCTCTCTTTGGTAATGGGAATAGCAGTCATTATATCAGGCAATGTCCATTTTAAGGAAAATGCAATTAAAAAAAGTACTGTATACCTATTTTTTTTATCATTTCTGCCGGTAGTTCTAGCCCTTGATCAGAATTTATCCCGAGTTGATGGGTTTATTCTCCTTTCTACCTACGTTATCTATTTGATGATTATTATTAGAGGCAGGGATAGTGAATCTGAAGAAGAAGTGGGATACCGTGAATTTATAAAAAGTTCGCTGTTTTTCAGTGTTGGTGTGATAGCTCTGGTTTTAAGTGCCCGTTACTTGGTGGAGTATACAACAATAATTGCATCCGAAATGAATATATCCATTCTGGTAATTGGAGTTTTCTTGTTGTCTTTTGGAACGTCTATACCAGAACTGGTATTTGAAACCATATCTTTACTTCATGGTTATAAATTACTGGCAGTAGGAGATCTTATGGGGAGTACTGTGGCTAATTCCACCCTTATAATTGGATTAGTAGCAATTTTAAGTCCTATATCCATATCTAATTTTGGATTGTTTCAAATGGTTGCCTTATTCTTTGCAGTAATTCTATTAATTTTTACTCTATTTATCAAAAGCAAGAAAGGAGTCACCAGATTCAGGGCATTAATCTTAATCGGAGTATATGTATTATTTTTAATAACTACTCAGTATACACTATTTATATAATGAATAGCGCTCTAGAATGGAAAATTTATCCATTTTTTTAATATAAATCAATTATTTTTAATATCAACCTTTTTTAGTTTCAAATAGTTTAATGGTCTTTTAAATGTAAATAGAAAGTTTTAAACTTCATTCAAATATTAATACTAGTATATAAATAATATTATTCAAAACATAACTGAAGTTGGGTTAATGGAAGTTGACATGACCTTTTTTTTTGGGGGGAATTAGTTGTCTCATGATCAAAGTTTAGATTTTACAGAGGAGATATTGGAGAATTTCAGCGATGCGTTCATTGCAGTTGACAATAATTTCAGGGTAAAATATGTTAACCAGGCTGCTGAACTTATTTCAGCTAAAAAAAGAGATGAAATTATAGGAAAAAATGTGTTAAATGCTTTTCCACGGATTAAAAATACAGCAATACAGGATAAGTACGAAATTGTTAAAAAAGAAAGGAAGAGTATGGAATTTGAGACATTTTTTAATATACCTCCCTTTGAAAACTGGTTTTATTTCCGTGTTTATCCCGCTAAAAGGGGATTTAATATATTTCTACATGATATAACTGAAAGAAAGAAATCAGAATTAAAATTAGTTCAAAGTGAACAGGATCTGAGATTAAAACTGGATAGTATTTTTCATCCCCATTACCAGATAAGTGGAGATGAATTTGGTAATGTAATAGACAGTCAGGAAATACAGACGTTAATGGATAAATTTTATGATATAACTAATCTTCCTTTTGCCATACTTGACACCCACGGTAATCTACTTGCTTCAACCGGGTGGCAAGATATATGCACAAATTTCCATCGCCTGAATAAGGAGACCTGCGAAAACTGTTTGGAAAGAGATTTAAAACTAACAAAGAAATTGAAACAGGGCGATTACCGTCTCTACAAATGTAAAAACCAGATATGGAATATGGTCACTCCTATTATCATTGGAGAAAATCACATGGGAAATCTTTACATGGGCCAGTTCTTTTTAGACCATGATGTTATTGACTATGAAAAATTTAAAAGACAAGCAGAAAAATTTGATTATAACCCGGAAGAGTATATGGATGCCGTGAAAAAGGTACCCTGCTGGAGCAGACAGTATGTAAATAAAGTGATGGAGTTTTACTCCCATTTGGCCCAGATGATATCGCGGTTGAGCTACAGTAACCTGACCCTGGCAAAAACCCTTCAAGACTACAAGAAGGCTTCATCAGAACGGGACCGTTTCTTTAACTATTCACTAGAGCTGTTGAGTATAGCTGATTTTGAAGGCTACTTTAAACAGGTTAATCCTACCTGGGAGTCTACTATGGGATGGTCTAATACAGAATTATTATCAAAGCCTTACACGGATTTTATTCATCCTGATGACTATGAAACTACCATGAAAATTTCCAAGGATTTAACTAAGGGAAAAGCCATTATAAACTTTAGAAACCGCTTCAGATGTAAAGACGGATCTTATCGGTGGGTTTCATGGAATTCCTATCCATTCCTGGAAGAAAAATTAGTTTTTGCATCAGCCAGGGACATAACTGAGATTATAAATTATGAAAAAGCCATTAAAAAGAGCGAAGAACACTTTTCTCTTACAATAAAAGCAGTAAACGAGGGATTGTGGGACTGGGAAATTCCAACAGGAAAGACCTATTTCAGTCCAACCTACTATACTATGTTGGGATATGAAGATAAGGAATTTCCAGCGTCATATGAATCATTTAGATCTTTAATTCACCCAAATGATGTAGAAAAAGTTGAAGCCGGTTTAAATGAACACATCAAAAAAGGTGAAAATTATACCATCGATTTTCGGATGAAAACGAAGCAGGGCGAATATATATGGATCCAGGGAAGGGGCAGGGTGATAACAACAGATAAAAGTGGGTTACCTGTAAGAATGGTAGGTACTCATACAGATATTACCCAACGTAAACACGTGGAAGAAGCGTTAATGGAGTCAAAACAGAAATTTAAGGCTATTTTTGAAAATGCTGGCGAGGCCATAATACTACTGGATCAGGAGGGAACGGTTTTAGAAGCAAATAAAATGATTGAAGAGATGTCAGGATTTTCTCGTGAAGAAATAATCGGCAAAAAATTTATAAAATTCATTCCTCAACTGAATATAGATTTCGATACATTATCTGCATTTAACGACTTATTCATTGGAAAAAACATGAAAAACATGGATTTGACAATTAACAATCGTGCAGGTGAAAAAGTTTCTGTAATAGCTCATCCATCTACCATAAAAAACGGCGATAATATCCGTGGAATTATCATAATACTGGAAGATGTAACTGATCGTAAAAGGGCGGAAAAGGAGTTAAAACAGTCCATTAAAGATAAGGATGTTCTTTTGAGAGAAATTCACCACCGGGTTAAAAATAATATGCAGATAATATCCAGCCTTTTAAATCTCCAGAGTCGTCATGTGGATGAGGATGAAACCCGAAGCGTTCTAAAGGAGAGCCAGGGTAGAGTGAAATCCATGGCCATGATCCATGAAAAACTTTATCAGTCAACTGATTTTAGTTATATAGATTTTGGAAAATATATTGAAGAACTAGTCTTTGACCTTTTTTACACTTACGGAGTTAATCCAACCATAATTAAACCAGATATCCAGGTGGGTGATTTTGAGATCAATCTGGACACAGCTATTCCTTGCGGTCTTATAATTAACGAATTGGTAACTAACAGTGTGAAGTATGCTTTTCCTAATGGTAAAAGCGGCACTATTAAGGTGGAGTTTAAATCAGTAGGTGAAGAATATTTATTGACAGTTGCTGATGATGGGGTAGGTTTACCCCCAAATATCCAGCCGGATAAAACAGACACTCTCGGTTTGCAGCTGGTTACCAGTTTATTAGATCAGTTAGAAGGGGAATTAGAATTGGACAGAACCAGGGGAACTATGTATATCATTAAATTTAAGGATATAAATTACAGGAAAAGGATTTAACTATTAATTATTCCATTATTGTTTAAAAATGGGAAATAGAATAATTCTTCTTTTAAATCCTCTTTTAAACCATTATTAATTTTCATAGGTCCAATAAAACCCATAATATTTGCGGGATTATATTGATCTGAACTTCCCCTTTCTTTAATCATCTCATCTAGTTGGGGATCATTGGGACTAAATACAGTTGAAATAACGATTATAGATAAAGCAATAGCAAGGGATATGTAAATAATCAAAAATAGTGTCTGACTCTTTTTGGAGCGAGGTCCAGTTTTTATTCCTAAGTCATGAGGTAGTTTTTCCAGGTAATCTCCCTTATTTAGGAAATCCGTCTTTTTTTCAAGGTAACGCAGATTTCCACCGCATTTACATTTCTTATATTTATTGGGGGATTCTCCATTCTTTAATTTAATGTATCCCATACATTTTTCGCATAAAATATAACCCATAAGATGCCCCCTAATTTAATAATAATCTTTTTGTTAAGTTACATAAATATAATATATGTTATTAAGTTTTATTGTGTGATTCGATGAACAAATTATTAGAAGTACTTAAGGATTTAAAGGGCCAGAAAGTAGTTTTTAAATGGGGTGAACATGGAAAGGAATTTCAGGCTCTAATCAAGGATGTTAATCTCACTCGAAAAACAGTGGCCCTGGAGTATCTTGATGAAAGGGTTAGTACTGGTAGTGGTTTGTGCTGTCCTTTAATAAATATCAAAAGAGTGGAAGGAAACACGATTATTTTAAATACAAACAATGATTGAACCTAAAAATATTAGTATACTATTTAATAGATAAATTAAGCCATCAATAATTATATTTTTAGATTCAGAATTAATAAGCTTGGTAAATATCTTCTAAAACACTATTTATATCATTTTGAACAGACATACCTTGTTCCACAGTGTCGATTGGTACATTATTAACGAAGATAGAGATGATTAATTTTTTCCCGCTTTTAGTAGTCATGTAACCAGCCAGCGATTTACTAAGAAGAATGCCCCGGTCATAGAGTTTATCATCACTTAAGGTTGTACCAGTTTTAGCTCTGACCTTACCATAAATGGAACTGCTATTGTTTACGATTCCGGATAGAGTTCCATCATATCCCATGATAGGCAGGCTGTCGTAGAAATTCTGGAAGTAAGACTGCTGGGACACATATTTTAAAAGCTGGTTAGTGGTCTGTGGACTTATCCGATCAGATGGAGATCCTCCACGACCATCACTAAGTGCAATGCTATCCGAGTTAACACCAGCTTTATTTAGAAATGATCCTTCCAGTGCCATACCCTGGTCAAAGGTTTTATCTCCATTTTTGGCAGCTAAAAGTGAAACCAGTGTATCGGCCTGCTGATTCTGATTGACCTTTAAGATTAACTTAATATTCTCGCTGAAAGGTAGTGATGTTAGAACAGCCACTTTGTTATTTTCTTCATAAGTGGTAGTATTATTTAATAATTCCAGGTGATTATCAGCCTTTACTGAAGATGTGACAGTGATTCCTTCTCTTTTTAGTGCTTCAATAAAAAGTGATCTGGCAAAATTGGATGGATCCCTAACAGTAAAAGTTCGAATAATAGGGGTGGAATTAGCTGGAATCTGACCTTTAAGTACAATTTTACCATTACCATGATCATTAACAGTGATGTTGGCCTTTCCAGATTCCACGGTAACAATCTGGGAGGTCACATTGTATATACTGGTTTTGGGTCTCCAATTTACTGTAGCATTTTCTCCTACTTTGCCTGGTGAAATTTCAAAATCTATGAGATTGTCATTTATCATTATAGAACTAATCATATATTCTCCAGTAGGTGAGGCTACAGTTTCAAAAAGCCGGTCATCAATAATCACATTACCATCTATTCGCTTTATACCTGAAGCTTTAACCTGCCGGGCCAGTTCATCCAGTCCACTTAAAGGATTTTCTGGGGTTAATGTAACTCCATCTATGGCATTTGCATCACCATGATCCAGGTTGGTAAAATTTATTTTGTTGTCAGGGGTGTTACGACCATTCATGGTGGGATCGCCACTGGCCACCAGTACCAGGTTACCTTTAAGTGCTCCTTCATCGTCCAAGTCTCCGGTGTAGTAGACGGGAGTTTCAAACTTGTAATCGGGACCATAAGCATTCAGGGCAGCAGCACAAATAAAGATTTTAGTAACGGATCCAGGTACAAACATCTGTTCACTATTTTTTTCAAAAATAATTTCACCAGTATCCATGTCCTCAACCAGTATACCCCAGGTGGACTGATTATAATAAGAGGTATTAGTTATGGAATTTATGTCTGATGATAAGTTATAAGATACATTAGTAGTATTAGTTGAAGTATTATTGGTATCATTCACATCCTGGGCAGTGGTGAAGTTTCCCAATACGGCAACAACAAAAATAAGCGACACTATTACAATTGAGATGATTTTATACTCATTTACCATTCTATAACTCCTGAACTAGCTAGAATCTGTTATACTATTATTAATATGGTCAAAATTATTTATAAATTTATAAATTATCCCTTCTTTAATACTCCTACCACTGGGAATTTTTCCAGTAAATCAACGCCGTGAGGAGCTTTCTCCAGAGCAGGACTTAAATCTTCTCCAGCACTGTGGGTTACCTGGTGTTCACCATTCTGCCAGAGAAAACTATGAGAAACATCGTAAATTTTACCTTTGTAAGCTACATATGCCCGCTTACCACCTTTTCCATTGAATTTTTTAAGTTCTTCCAAGGTGAACTGTTTCATAAAAAATAATTAGTTTCTGTTGGTTTTTATAATTTACTAGTTAGAAACTCTAATTAATTTTAAAATTTACCAATTAACTGGTGTGTGTTATCTAATCATTTTCTAAATTTTTTCTAATAAAAGAAAGAATAAAGGAGTTTTTATTCCAGGAATTTAGATACAAATGGTGATGTATCACCCCTACGCATGAAATGTCCAGATGGTCCTTCTCCCAGGAACTCTGAAAACCAGGATTCATGCTGAATCTCCTCATTTAGTATGGACAGAGACAACTCATAGGTCCTGTGATCTTTACCTGCAGTTAAATTACAGATATTGGTGTACTGCCTGACGGCACATCTTTCTGCTCCCACCAGAACCTCTAAAATTTTATTAACGTCGTTGGTCTTTTCAGGTAGGTAAGCAGGAGGACATCCAGATATATCATGGAATTCTTTCATGTCCTGTGGTATTTCACCGCCCAATTCGTATATTCTTGGTACCAACGCTTCAAAGTGGTTACGATCCTCTATACGCGCTGTTTCTGCAATTTCTTTTATACCTTCTCCTTCCAATCCTATGAGGTTCACTCTTAAGATTGTGTAATAATAGAAGGTGGTTAATTCTGCTGCAGCATTTTTAACCAGGAGTTCAACCAGTTCATCAACATTTATACCAGTGTTTTCAACCATTTCACGTGTAACTTTTGCCATATAATTTCACCCCATATAACTATTATTCTTGGATATAGATATTTTTTTTGAAAATAATACTCAAAATGGAGATTTTGAGACTTTTTAAGTGAAATGGATATTAATCAAAAATTAAAAGATCAATTAAAAAATGGGAAAAATATCATTTTTTTTTAAATTTTTCAGTTTTTCTTTAAAAAATTAATAATAAAATTAAGTTTTAACCTAAGGCCACATCTAGGATCATCATTAAGGTAAACCCAATCATGGCAGTTAAAGTGGCCAGATCTATATTTCCTTCCCGTTGGCACTCTGGAATAATGTCCTCAATAACCACGAAGATCATGGCTCCAGCAGCAAAGCTCAAAGCATAGGGCAGAAGGCCGGTAAATATAGTGACCATAAGGGCCCCCACGACTCCTGCTACAGGTTCCACCAGTCCAGATAACTGCCCATACCAGAAACTCTTCTGGCGAGATAAACCTTCTCCTCTAAGGGGTAGGGATACTGCCATACCCTCCGGGAAGTTCTGGATTCCAATACCAATGGCCAGGGATATTGCTGCAGCCAGACTGGTAATGGTCAGGTTGGAAGCAGCTGCTCCAAAGGCCACGCCTACAGCCAGGCCTTCAGGGATGTTATGTAGAGTTACGGCAATTAACAAAAGACGATTACGGTGCCAGGTTGTTTTTATACCTTCAGCTTCTTCCAGGGCACATCCTGGATGTAAATGGGGAATTACCCGATCTACCACTGCCAGAAACAGACCCCCAGTTAGAAAACCTAAACTTGCCGGCAGCCAGTTAAGAAGGCCCTGTCCGCTGGACATCTCAATAGCAGGTGCTAAAAGTGACCAGAAACTGGCAGCGATCATAACACCTGCAGCAAACCCAAGAGAACCGTCCAAGATTTTACGATTCATTTTAACGGTAAAAAAAACGGTTGAAGCACCAGCTGCAGTCATAAACCAGGTGAAAATAGTGGCAATCAGTGCCTGTATAACTGGGTGAAAATTAACAAAAGAGTTCATAATATATATTATTGCAAATATATTATATTTTTCTCTACATTTTTGTTCCATTCCCTATTTAGTTCCCCAATTCTTTTAAATTTCATTGGTTTTAGTGACAATCTATAGAAAAGACAATTTTTTATTATTTTAGTCAAATTAAAAAAAGTAAAAAATAAGATACATTCAAAAAAAGTAAAAATAAATGAATCATTCAAATTTAAACGAGTAAATAAACATATTAAATGTTTCATTCATTGAAGGAAACTTTTCAGGTGTGGTAACTCCCCCCAGTAGGTATGCGGTTCCATTCCTCTCAAACCAGGCTTGCATATACTGGAGCTGGCCTTCTACCGTTTCTTCCTGGACTACAACTATTTCATAGGGATTATTGTTTACAGTTAAATTTTCCCAGGATACTATGGTAATATTTCGGTTTTTATCTGCTGAAATCTCAGTTACAGCATTTTCCAGAAGTCCTTTTACAGTTTCATTGGATTGTAATTTGTGGTTATCCACGTAGATATAGGTGGATGTATCATTAGGATCTCCTATGGTTGCCAACCAATCTGGTTCAGTATAGTTCTGCCAGTTGTTAGGATAGAAGAAGCTGAAACCATTACCATTATAGGTTGATGCGTTAATGTCCTTAGCATACGTCTCTGCATCAGCTATACGCTGCTGATCAGGGTTTTGATTTAAAAAATTCGTACATCCTGAAACTGAAACAGCTAAAACGAGTAGAAAAATTAATAATATATATTTTTTCATTTTAATCATCCTAACACTATTATTGTTATAAGGTTTTTTTTCTATTAACTATTGAGAAATTTATGTAAGAATTTAAGAATAGTTTCTATTTTTTAAATAATCTTAATTTTTAGGCCTCTTAAATTTTGGATTCGTTCTTGCACTAATTTGTTCTTTCAATAGTAAAATTTATTATTTGATCAAGATTTGTTAGTTACAACAATTAATCAGTTTATAGATTATAAACCATTTTATAATCCTTTTCTTAAATTGAGACTGTAAATTTTTTGGGTGTTGAGTTATTTCAGACGAAAATTCGAAAAACCTACAATTTATCCCATATTCCTATTTAAAATCGTTAAAGATAAATATAAGGTGAGAGTAGATATATTAACATGCAAAACGAAATTATAACTACTCTCAATAATAGTATTGCGTCCATACAACTTAATCTTTTCGATTTTAGTGTTGAAAAACCTAAGTTTGAAAAAATTTTAAACCAAAGATTCCAAACCCCTAAAATTCCACGAAATGCAAATCAAACATTAAATTTACTTGCAGGAAACCATTTAGAATATATTAATCCAGTATGCCCTAAATGTGAATCTTCAAAGGTGATTAAATAAGAATATCGAGAAAGAAACCCGATTTTAGGCGAATATGGACGTCAAAAGATTTATCTGCGAAAATACAAATGCAAAAGATGCAATAAAAAATTCGTAACCAGCCCCAATTCAATAATAAAACCACACCACCGCTACGCTAACATATACACTGATAAAATAGAAAAACTAATCCAAACAGGGTACCGATCACTACGCAAACTAGGAAAAGACATTCAAACATTCTTTGGAAATTCACCATCACACCAATCAATAAAAAACTGGGTAACTAAAAACCCTGAAAACAGAATAAAAAACCAAAAAAAATCCCATTCAGGATATTACAGTTATGATGAGCAATATTTACGAATTAACGGCACAAGAAGATATAGATTAACTTTATACGACACCATACTCAACATACCTGTAGCGGAAGAAATAGTACCTAAAAGAACTCCACAAGCCATAAAAACCTTCATACAAGAATCCACAAAAAATAAACCATTAAAAGCAGTAACAACAGATCACTTCAGAGAATATAAGAAAATAATGGATGAATTAAAAGTCAAACATCAATTATGCATATTCCACTTGTTCAAAATGCTAGGAAACAAAATATACAAACTTTTAAAATCAAAAAAAGTATCAAAACAAGAAAAAATAGAAATATGCCTCTATTTCACCTATATAAAAGAAATATTCCGCACATACAATGAACAAGATGCAATAAAAAAATTAGAAGATTTATTAACTAAATATAGAGACATGCCAAACGTTGTACGACAAATTATTGATAAAAAAATAATACCAGACTATCAAAGACTCACACAATTCATGAGAGACCCAAATATACACCGAACATCAAATACAGTAGAAAATTATTACAGACAAACAGATCCCAATCAAATAAAGAAAATATACAAAACAAAAACAGGAATACTTACATATTTAAACCTAAAAATGAAAAAATGGACACAAAAACATGGAAAAAAAACCAACACCCAATAACTTTACAACCCCCTTAAATTAACTTAACTATTCAACAATTTTAGATAGTCATATTTATAATTAAATCTAATTTTAAGATTAGGGTATCTTTATTATACATTTAAATTGTAAATTTTTTAAAGGGGGGTTTGTATGGCTGAAAAACTATTAAATCAATATGAAAAACCCGGAAGACAACATTACAAGATTTTGGGCTTGAGTTGGGCAGGATGGGTTTTTGATTTTTATGATCTTATTCTTTTCACTTTTCTTATTATACCTATTGGGGCAGAACTTGGAATATCTCATCTGCAGCTGTCATATGCACTGGGCTTGTCTTTAGCTGCCACTGCTGCGGGTGGAGTTGTATTCGGCGTGTTATCTGATCGAATTGGTCGTAAAAAAATACTTCAGTTGACTATAATAGTTTACAGTTTAGGAACTTTTCTGTGTGGTTTCGCATTTAATCTGGAATCCTTGATCATATTTAGGATCATAACTGGTCTGGGAGTTGGTGGTGAATGGGCCACTGGACAGACCTTTATCGGCGAAACATTTCCTGCAAAATATAGAGGCCGTTACACATCATTTATGCAGAGTGGAGCACCTTTGGGAATTTTACTGGCATCAGTTGTAGGAGGATTTCTCTTACCCAATATTGGTTGGAGGTACTGTTTCATGATATCTGTGCTGCCGGCATTGATGGTAATTTTTGTGCGAAGAGGACTTCCAGAATCAGATGTTTGGCTTCAAGAATCCAAGAAAAAGACCATAAAAACTGTTAAAAAGATTAAATATTCCAGTTCTAAATTTTTAACCCTTTTTACTAAAAAATATCGGAAAACATTTTTGCTAGCCTTAGTATTATCTATTTTTGGTCTATCCACTTACTGGTTCACATATTCATGGCTTCCCGATTATCTTTACATGGAAAGAGGTTTTTCTCTTACTAAATCTGCAGAATGGATTATTGTAACTCAGCTAGGAGGTCTTTTGGGTTATCTCTCCTTTGGATATGTGGCTGATCGTCTGGGCCGTCGCCCAGCTTTTACTATCTACACATTTATAATGGCACTGGGACTGGTTATGATCACCATCTGTTGGAATTGTCTTATAGGGGATCCTCAGCTAATACTATTTTTCATGTTCCTGGTCGGTTTTGGAACTGGGTTTTTTGGGGGGTTCGGTGCCCTGTACTCTGAAATATTTCCCACCACAATTAGAAACACTGCCAGTGGAACAGCATTCAACGTGGGTAGAGGTGTACAGTTTTTCACCCCGGTACTAATTATTTTAATAGCCCAGGTCTATGATTTAGGAGCAGGAATATTTTTAGCAGCAGTATTTGCTGTAGCCACTGGATTGTGGATTTGGATGTTTCCTGAAACCAGGGGAACAGATTTAATGGAAATTGAAACTTAAGTGGGGAACACATCAGCTTATCTTAAAATCATGATTTTTTAGATAGATCTATTTAGATATATTCAAATGGAGGTAGCAAGATATAATTAACATGAAAGTGCAGTGTTAATCTTTTATTGAGGGCATGGTTTTATGAATCTTTCCTATTCGATCTTAGGAATTATATTACTGTTATTTGCGTTTGGATCAATATCTTTTGCTCTAGTAAGTTTTAGAAGACGTATATCTAATATGCACACGTATTTTAGTTTATTGCTTTTTTCATCTTTTTTCTGGTGTTTAGGTTCGGGCATGGAATTATTAAGCTGGCAGGCCTGGATGAAAATTTTTTGGCTCCAGTTCAGCTATTTTGGAGCAACTACTGCCGCCCCTGTTTGGTTTCTTTTTGTTTTAAGTTTTGGTAAATATGAAAAATATCTTAAACCACAATTTATAACATCACTAATGATAATACCGGTTTTTATCTTAATAATGGTTTTTACCAATCCATGGCACCATCTTTTATGGCCCAGCATAACTCCCGTATCAAACCTGCCAGGATCACTCTTAATTTTTGAATATGGACCAGTATATTGGACTAATATTATTTACAGTTTTTTCCTGATTATAGTCGGGGTGTCTGTTTTAATTCATATGCTCTCTTTGGCACCAGATAATAAAAGGCATAAAATCTATATTTTAATATTAAGTGGACTAATACCTATTATTTTTAATTTAATTAACAACGTGGGTTTAATATTTGTTCCAGGTTTGGATATAACTCCTATAGGTTTGGTATCGGGTTTATTACTGATTTTTATAGGTGTTTTTAAATTTAATCTGTTGGACATACAGGATATAGCTCATAACATCCTTATTGATAATATAACTAGTGGAATAATGGTTTTTAATAAGGATGATGAATTGTTGGAGGTTAATCCTGCCACTAGTAAGCTTGGTATAACCCGAGACAATGTTGGTCAAAACGTGAATGAAGTTTTAGCTCCTCTACCTGAGATTAAGTCGTTTTATGAGAAAGAGGAACTGGATAATGAAATTTACATTGAACATTTAGATATTTGGGTTCAATTGGAAGTAATAGATCTTTACAGCTTTGAAGAAACATATGTGGGGCGGTTACTGAGATTTGATAATATCACCAAGCGTCGAAAAACAGAGGAAGCACTAAAGATAAGTGAACATAAAAGTCGAACCATACTCCAGGCCATACCAGATATGATGTTTGTAATTAACCGTGAAGGTAATTTCATGGATTATAACGTTCATAACGAGATAAAGCTGGCTATACCACAGGAAGATATTATTGGGAGTAATTTGTCTAGTTTGGGGCTTACATCATCTGATCTGGATCTGGCAATGGCTAAAATTAGAATGGCGCTGGATAAGGGCAGCATAGAACAATTTGAATATGAAATTGAATTACCATCGGGCATTGGCTACTTTGAAGCCAGGTTAATAAAATTAAATCCTGGCGAAGTTCTGGCAATAATAAGGGACATGAGTGAAATAAAAGAAATACAGAAATCACTCCTAGAGTCAGAGGCCCTTTATAGAACCATATTTGAAAATACAGGTGTTCCAACTGGTATATTTGATACAGAGGGATATTTTACACTGCTAAATCAGAAGATGATTAAATTTTTAGGATATTCCATGGAAGAGTTTCAAACCAGGAAGTGGATGGAGTTTGTGTACCCTGAAGATCTGCCAATGATGCTGCAATATCACCAGAAAAGAGAGAAGGATCCGGAATCTGCTCCTAATATTTATGAAGCCCGATTGATTGATTCTCAAAAACAAGTACATACCAGCCAGATCAATGTGGATAAAATTCCTTTTATGGATGAATTCGTGGTATCTGTGGTAGATATCACCCCTCTTAAGGAAGTTCAGATGGAATTGACTGAGAGTGAAAGGAAATACAGAGAGATATTTGAAAATGTGCAGGATGTATTTTACCAGGCTGATAATCAGGGATACATCCTGGATATCAGTCCATCTATCAAAAGATACTCTGGATTTGAAAGAGAGGAACTCCTGGGCAGAAAACTGGATGAACTATATGTGTATCCTGAAAAAAGGGAAGAACTCTTAAACATAATCAAAAAAGAGAAAGAAGTAGTAGATTTTGAAGTGCAGCTAAAAAATAAAAGGGGTAATGTACTTTACGTATCTGTTAATGCCCACCCATTATTAGATGGTGATAAACAGGTTATAGGGGTTGAGGGATCCCTCAGGGACGTTACCGAACGAAGGAAAGCGAATGAAAAAATCGCTTACCACATGGAATTGGAAGAGATGATCATGGACATATCCAAAAACTTCATAAACAAACCCTTAGAACTATTTGATGAAGCTGTTAATGATGCAATCGAACGAATTGCTAAATTTATCCATGTAGATCGAAGTTATTTATTTATCAGCAGTGCGGAGGGTGATTATCCAACTAATATTTATGAGTGGTCTGCCCCGGGGATCAAATCCCATATGGATGATATAAAAAAATTGAAAGACCCACATTTTCCATGGATGGCTAAGTGTTTCCAGGAATCTGGAGTGGTTCATATTGACAGGATAGAAGATCTGCCTGATGAAGCTGAAAATGAAAAAGAGTTGTTTGCAATTCAGAATGTGAAATCCATGGTGGCTGTGGCCTTAAAGGTTTATGGAGAGATTATTGGATTTATTGGATTTTATTTGGTTAAAGAGGAAAGAGAGTGGGATAATGAAACAATAAATATTTTGATGTTACTAGGTGAGATTTTCACCAACCTACTGGAGAAGAGGGATAAAGAAAAGGCCCTTAAACAATCTCTGGAGGAAAAAGAGATCTTATTAAAGGAGATCCATCACCGGGTTAAAAACAACATGCAGATCATATCATCTCTTTTAAATCTTCAGTTAAATCTGGAGGATGAAGAAAAGACAAAGGGTCTTTTAAAGGAAAGCCAAGGCCGAATTAAATCCATGGCCATGGTTCATGAAAAACTCTACCAGTCCACTGATTTAAGCCATATCAACTTTGGGGAATATCTGGATAACTTAGTCAAAGACCTTTTCTACAGTTACGGTATTCCCACTGATTCAATAAAGTTGGTGATTGATGCTGAAGATATTGAAATAAACATTGATACTGCTATTCCATTGGGACTGATTGTCAATGAATTGGTAACCAACTCATTAAAATACGCTTTTCCTGATAAAAAAGGAAAAGTGGAGGTGGGATTCCAAAAGGTTGAAGATGAATACATCCTGAAAATTTCTGATGATGGGGTGGGACTACCACCTGATCTGGATGTTGAGACCACCAAAACATTGGGATTGAAACTGGTTTATAGTTTGTCTGAACAACTAGATGCCACTCTTAAGGTTGATACTGCTCATGGTACTAAGTTTGAGATATCATTTAAAGAAATAAGCTATGAGGAAAGAATATAATACTTATTTAATATGTTTGAAGCAATTTTAAAATATTTTTAATGGATCTAATTGGTTTAGATACATTAAAGGAAGGTTCTAGATGATGTAAATGTTTTGAATGATATATTTATTTTTTTGAAAATGCATAATATTACTAAATAAAACCGAGCAGTGTATTTTAAAACACAAAGAATAAATTTTTGATTTTTATAAAGAGTTTTTAGGTTTTTTTAAAATTGGAATACATGTTAGGGGTGATATTAAATGATAAAAACTGATATTAGTGCGGAACCAGGAAAACAAGAGATTGTCATTACAAGGGAGTTTGAGGCGCCACGTGAGCTTGTATTTAAAGCGTTCACTGATCCGGAACTTTATGTACAGTGGGTAGGACCGCGAGATCTCACAATGACATTGGAAATATTTGAACCTGAAGACGGTGGATCATGGAGGTACATCCAAAAGGATCCCGGTGGTAATGAATTTGCATTTCACGGAGTCAATCACGAAATTACAGCTCCAGAGAGAATTATTGGGACATTTGAGTTTGATGGACTTCCAGAAAAAGGACACGTCATTCTGGAAAAATCGACATTTGAATCATTGCCCGGTAATAGAACAAAGTTAACGTCTATATCCATCTTTTTTACAGTGGAAGATCGTGATGGGATGCTCCTATCTGGTATGGAGGAAGGAATTAATGATTCATATAATCGTCTTGATGAGCTATTGGAAGGGATGCAAAAATAAGATTTAGATTATATACTTATCATTTTCTAATTTTTAAAGTAATGTATTCAATAAAAAGGAGCAATTAGTTCGTATTCTAAGATAAATAAGATTTAAGCATTTTAAAAAAATTTTTAATCCTTTAAATAACTTGATTGCCCCCTTTTTACGAGTTATCCTATATTTTTATAATCTTGAAGTTATTACCAAATCTATCTATGAAAACTAAAAGTTATTAATTATTACTAAGGGCCTGTTTTTGACAAAAAATGTAATAATTAGTATTGAATGTTGTTAATTATTACTAAGGGCCTGTTTTTGACAAAAAAGGTAATAATTAGTGTTATATATTGATTCTTATCATATATTTGTTAAGAAAAAATCATTTTTAACTTTTATTTAGATATTGGGGGAGAGTGGAATTAATGACGAATATTAAGAATAAAGCTATTTTTATAATCTCAGTAACCTTAATTGCTTTTGTTTTATGTGGAACAGCTTCTGCGGATGAAGGAGGAATACCACTAGCCACCAATGAAACGGGTACAGTAAGTGGAGGTGTTTACAGTGATTCATATTATGGAATAAGTTCACCTACACCTACCAATGTCACCTATAATTTCCAAGATCTACCAGCAGATGCCCAAATAAACTCGGCAAAACTGTTAACTGTTGTATACTGTGGTCACAAGCAGAATAACTACAATGGAAATGTGAATGTCACCTTCAATGGTCAACAAGTGGGAAGCGAACTTTTGGATGCAATTTACCCTGGGGGAGGTGGAACTGATCCAGTATGGTTGAATGACCATCTTAACCGAGTAACCAGCGATTACATGATGTGGTATGATGTAACTACTCTGGTACAACAGTCCAATACAGCAACAGTTACCAGTACTAAGTTAAGTTCTAATTTTGACGGTAGAATAAAATTAATAACCTTAATTGTAACCTACAACGATGGAGATACCGACTTAATACATTACTGGATAAATTTAGGTCATGACATCTATGCGGGCACAACCAATTTCACAGGATCGATCAGTGGAGATGTGGAAAACTCAACTTTAACTGTGTTACATCTGGCTAGTTCAGATGGTACTTACAATTTTAACGGCAATGTATTACCTGGTGGTTCTCCACAGGGAAGTTATTCAGGATCTAATACTTGGGATGTAACCAGTAATTATAATGAAACTGGTATTAACACCCTGAATTATGACCGAACAGCTGACTATTATAAGATAGTATTAGCCATTTTAACAGCAGAGATAAGAACAAAACCAGACCTGGAAGTGGAAATTTTAAACTTACCAGGTACAGTTTCACTTGGCGAAAACCAGGATATAGAAGTAGAAGTTCGAAACAGTGGAAGTTGTGCCAGTGGAGAGTTTATAGTTCAATTTTTCACCAATAACAACTTGATTGGAAGTCAAACCGTTAATAACCTGGATCCAGGTTATAGCACCACTTTAAACTTTAACTGGGTTCCTACCACTTTGGGAATCCACAATATAACTGCGATAATTGACCCAGAAGATCAAATTGCAGAATCCAGTGAGGACAATAATGAATCCAGTGGTCAGTGTATGGTAACCAGTTTTGCGCTGCCTGATTTAAATGCATCCAATCTGGAAATCCCTTCACCAACATATGTTAATGATAATTATCAGCTGAATGTGACCATTAATAATACAGGTACATCAGCTGCTTCTAATTTTAATGTTAAACTTTTTGAAAATAATGTTTTAGTAAATACTCAGATAGTAACTAACCTTAATCCGGGTTCAAGCATAATTTTAATTTTCAACTGGACACCAGTCAGTATAGGAGAACGCCTCCTTAAGGTGGAGGTAGATCAGGATGATGAAGTCCCAGAATCAGATGAAAACAACAATAATATTACTGGCACTGTAACTATAATCCTTAAACTACCGGACCTGGTGGTTGAAAGTATAAATAATCCTTCTAATATTGAAATTGGAACAACTTATCCTGTTACAGTAACCATTAAAAATAATGGTCCTGGGAATTCCAGTGGAGGAAGTGTATCCTTGTATAATGGTTCAACATTATTGGGAACACAAATGTTAGGCACAATTAATTCTGGGGATAGTTACCAGTTCAATTACAACTGGACACCATCACTTGTTGGTGAGAACAATTTAAGGGCTCATGTTGACCCAGAAAATGCGGTTCAAGAAGTTAATGAAAACAACAACCAGCTTACAAAAATGGTGGTTGTTAAAGATATTGATGTTAAAAATGTTTTTATGGTAAGTGATAATCCTGGAACTGCAGTATTGAACATGGCTGCCCACGATGTCCTTAATATGTTTCCAGGCATGGTTTCAATCCAAGTCAGAAGCAACACCCAGATCAGTGAAATGGAGGACAGCCAACTTTTAGCATACCTCCAGTCCTGCGACATTTTTATTGGAAACTGGATCAGTACTGGGGCAGCAGCAAAACTCAACAACATACTGCAAAATCATCCAGAAATTCTTACTAATAAACCAGTATTTCTCATACTGGAGACTGATACCACTGGTGTTGAATTAATGAAATACTCCACTATTAACGGTTTAAAAATCCTGGAAAGTTATACAATTACTCAGCTTACAAATTACCGTGAAAACACCCGTCGCGGCGATAATTTCAATGATATAATTAATTATATGGGAACTTCCTCATTTCCCCAACATTATAACACAGCCACCCTCTACAAATGTGTTGAAGATAAAGCCAACGCCGTAAACCAGATTTTATGGGCGTTGAATCTGGCAGGATTTAGTACCAGCTACCAAAATCCCCAAGCCAATGAATTACTGGATTACGGTATATATCGTTACAAGTGGTACACCTCTCTGGAGGAATACATGGCAGACTACTTCCAGGATGGCCGGCCCACAGTAGCTGTGATTGAAAGCACAGCCTATCTTAAATCAGGAAATCTGGAAGTCTACTACAAGATTATAGAGGAACTAGAGGCCCGGGGACTAAATGTAATACCGGTTCTGGCAGCAGGAGGATCAGCTGACCAGCTTAAAGTAATGGTGGAAAACTTCACCAACGCTCCAGACGTAGAAAGTTTCCTGGCTAATCCCAGCCAGTACCAGTGCTTGGTGGATGTCATAGTCCAGATGCAGGCCTATGGATTAGGCGGTGAAAATTTCACTGAAACCACAGAGTTCTTCACCTATCTTAATGCCCCTGTAATTAGAGCCATACACTCAGATTACTTAACTAATGAGGATTGGGAACTTAGCAATGAAGGATTAAGTACAGTTGCCGGAGACCGGTGGTGGCACATAGCCATTCTTGAAGCTCAGGGAATTATCGAACCAACATTTATCGGGGGGAATTCCACCTACATAGATCCAGAAACTGGTGCAGCCATAATAGGATATGTACCACAGGAAGATAATATTGAGAGAATGACCGAAAGAATAAAAAACTGGACTGTTTTACGATACCTACCCAACAGTGAGAAGCTCATTGCATTAATATATTACAACTATCCTCCTGGAAAAAACAATATTGGGGCCAGCTACCTGGACACGCTGGCCAGTATTTACAACCTTTTATATTTATTCCAGGATGAAGGGTACACCGTGGAAAATCTACCGGAAACTGGGGATGAGTTACTGTCTTTAATGCTCACGCAAGGTATAAATGTAGCCAACTGGGCTCCGGGTGAGGTGGAAACACTGGCCAATAATCCTAATGTTTTGCTCTACCCAGTTAGCGACTACATGGAATGGTTCTCCCAGCTGGATCCTTTAAGTCAAAAATGGGTTACTGACGGACCAACTGCCTACATAGGTGAGTTATGCCGAAAGGCAGTGGAACTGAACAATACTGAGGATATAAATGATATAATTGACACCTGGCAGGCTGAAGTCTTGGCTTTACTACCAGCTGATAACCTCCTGGCCAAGGATTTAATAGATAACATCTGTCTAAAACTCAAAGACTATGTGCAGAGCCATAGTCAGATAGATTATAATGCTTATCTGGCATTGAAAGAAAATTTCATGGCCCTTAATGTGGAAGGCCTTTCTGGATGGGGAGAGGCACCAGGAAATATAATGGTTGTGGAAAAAAATGGAATTCAATACTTCGTACTTCCAGGTATTCAGTTTGGAAATATCTTCATCGGACCCCAACCCCAGAGGGGATGGGAAGGAGATGTGGAGCAATTATATCACAACAGCAGGGTTCCTCCCCACCACCAATATCTGGCTTTATACGCTTACCTGCAGCAACAGGAATACAATGCCATGGTACACGTTGGTAGACACGGTACCCATGAATGGCTCCCAGGTAAGGAAGTAGTACTGGCTACCACTGATTTTCCATCAATTGTTACTGGAACCATACCTCAAATTAATTATTATATTATAGATGGACTGGCCGAAGGTATACAGGTAAAAAGAAGGGCAGGAGGTGTGATAATTGACCATTTAACACCGCCTATGACCTTCACTCAATTATACGGAGGTTTATCTTTACTTGCTAAACTGGCTGATGAATATGAGGATGCAACTCCCTCACGCAAATTGGAAATAATTGCTGAAGCTAAAACTATTATAGCCAATAACCACCTGGAAGCAGATATGGGAGGATCACTGGACACTTTAAGCAATGATGGCCTCATCGAGAGGATCAACACTTACTTATCAGATGTACAGTCAACCCTTTATCCTTACGGTTTGCACACCATTGGCGAACCATGGAGTGATGAAAAAATGGCCTTGCTGGTTACCAGTATGCTGGGAGTTGCCTTTGAAGTAAATGGAGGAACCAGTTATACCACGTTACAGAATCAAGTGGCTTTAATAATGAATGGAAAACTATTTACAGATTGTAATGCTCAGGAAAAGGATGAAATACAAAACAAGTGCATAGAATTGGTAAAAAATTTAATTCATCATGAAGTAACGACTGTGGCTCTTTCTCTTACTTCCAATCCATCTGGTGAATTCATATTTGCCTTGGAAAAGGCAGTTGGATATATAGCAGCCATTAATGCCAGTCTGGAAAATGAGGTAACTGCCCTGTTTAACGCACTCAGCGGTGGATATGTTGCTCCCGGTCCAGGAGTGGAACCTGTAACTAATCCTGATGCTTTACCTACTGGTCGAAATTTTTATCATGATCAGTCTTCAGAGATACCAACCCCTGATGCTTATGAATATGGGGAAATACTGGCCCTTATGGCTATGCAGGATCTGGATGATGATACTGAAAAGATAGTGGTTGGAATCTGGTGTGTGGAAACTGCCCGTGATGATGGGGCTTTGGTGGCCATGGTTATGCACCTTCTGGGATTGGAACCCCAGTGGAGCGATTCACCCAGTGCAGGTCCAAATGGTCAAAAACTAAAAGAAATGCCAGTATATTTAGAACTACAGGATTTAGTCCGTCCTGACGGATGGGAACACAAAAGAATTGATGTGGTGGTTATAACCAGCGGACTGTTCCGGGATTTGTATTCCCGACAGGCCGTATTACTGGATAAATGTTTCAGAATAGCCCTGGCCCGTTCTTATTATACTATTATTTCCAATCCAACATTAAATGCATTGTATGGCAATCAATTGAAGCTGTCCCTTGATAAGGTCTTAACTACTGTTGGATATTATGGATTGGGAAGCGAATCTCTCAGTAGTAATTATGTAGCCAAACACTGGGTAGAAGACTACATATACTATCTGGAACAGGGTATGACCAGTGATACTGCAGCAGAAATGGCTATTTGCAGGATATTTGCACCGCCCAGCGGTGATTATGGTGCTGGCATATCAAAGAGTGCTCAATTAACCTGGACTATGGAAGATCGTATGGAAATGGCTGACTTTTATCTGCAGAGAATGGGCCACATTTACAGTGAAAATAACTGGGGATTGGCCAGTTCCGATGTGTTTAAAAGGGCTCTGACCAATGTGGGAACGGTATTTACCAGTCGAAATACCAACCTTTACGGTGTGCTGGATAATGACGACTTTTTCGATTACTGGGGAGGATTAAGTCTGGCCATGGAGAGAGTCAATGGAGAAGCACCTAACATGTTTGTTTTAAAATACGCCGACCGCTCTAATCCCAGTGTCATGACCATTGAAAACTTCCTTAATCGAGAGTTAACTACCCGCTACTTTAACCCTACCTGGATTTCAGGTATGATGGGCGAGGGCTACAGTGGAGCCCGCCAGATATCACAGAAATTTGTGGAAAACCTTTGGGGTTGGCAGATCACCAGACCAGGAACAGTGCAGAACTGGATGTGGGAAGAAATTACCAATGTTTACATTAATGATAAACACAATACTGGCGTTACCCAGTGGTTATCCAATGATGAAAATGCTTATTCTATGATCAGTGTTACTAGTAACCTGTTATCTGCAGCTCATCGAGGTTATTATAAGGCTGATACAGCCACTCTTAGAAAGATCGCTAATATGTGGGGATCTTTAATAATTAAAAACGGAGTAAATGGGGACCATCACACTCATGATCATGCCATGATAGAGTTTGCTATGCAGTACATGGATAAGGACATGCTTTCCCAATTTAAGGAGACCATGTATAAGGCCACTAAAAATAAGGTTTATGCACCCGGATCAGGTAATGTAGATCCAGGAGATGTAAATCCTGGTACTACTCCTGGGGGAAATCCATCCACTGGCGGTTCACCTTCACCGGGTACATCAAGTAGTAGTTCCAATCCATCAGGTGAGACCAGCCAGACATCCAGTCAGGGTGCTAGTTCAGCTGGTGAATCTGCCCAGGATTCAAGTTCTCAGGACAGTTCTTCTGGAGACCAGCAGATATACGAGTTGTATGATAAGATTGATGTGGAGAAGGTGGAATCTGCAATTGAAGAATTGCCATATGGACCACTGGCAGCTATTTTGATGATTGCACTGGTGGCTGTAGGTTACTTTAAGGGAGTTAGATAGTTCTACCCATTTTTTATTTTCTTCTTATTTTAATGAGTATGTTTCTCCCTTTTAGATTATTACTTTATATTCTCTTATAATAGTATTAGTAATAACTTTTACTTTAGTAATACTTCTTTTAAAAGCACCAAACCAGATAGTAATAATAAAAATGTAATAAATAGTATTAAATATTAGTTGGGACAACTCTAATTCAATATGATGCTGGGGGGTGGTATGAATACTACTTAACATCAAATAACTATTTTAAAATCGATTTATTGAATTATACGAATTTTATTAATACTTAAAAATAGAAATTGAGGTGGATAACATTTCAAACAAAAAAACAAACCAAAAAATAGTGTTAATAACAATAACCATGCTCTTTGCACTGGTATTATCTGGTGCAGTTTCAGCGGCAGAGTTACCACTAAGTACCAATGACAGTGGCACAGTTTCAGGAGACTTGTACGTAGATGTCCAGCAGCCCACCCCATTTGGAAACCAACCACAACATACTGGTGTTACCCAAGAGGCAACTTTTGACTTTGGCTCTTCTGGTTATACAGATATTGAATATGCCAGATTGTACACCATGGTATACGTGGCTGGAACCGATAACAGGGAATGTAACGTGGATGTTTCCATGGATGGAGATAATGATGGAACATATGAAACAGCCCTGGATTCTGTAACATTGAACACTGCTTCAAGTGGTGATGGAAACATACACTGGCAGGGAGACCATATAAACCGGGTTTATTCTGACTACCTAATGTTTTATGATGTGAAAAACTACATCCAGAACGGCATTGTTAATGTAAAGGTGCAGACCACTCCCGGGGCTAGCAACATGGACGGCCGGATCAAGTACCTATTACTGGTGGTGGCCTACAATGACGCAGACAACGACGCAGTCCACTATTGGGTAAATGACGGCCATCACTGGTTCAATGATGGAACCTACCGTGAAACTATTTTCGATACTACTTCCCTTACACAAGGTTGGGACAGTGCCCAGTTAAACACTTTAACCACCAGCAGTAGTGATGCTGCCTACACTTTTAACGGAGAAATAAAACCTGGCGGAGTACCCAGCAACTATTTGCTGTTAAACACTTGGGATGTGACTGACGATATAAATGCTGGGGAGGAAAGCACACTGAGATATGCTAAAGCCAGTGGCTCCTACAAGACCACCCTATCCACACTTAAGGTCAGGTACGATGCCAACCCGGATCTGGAAACTACTGCCGTTAACTACAACCCCGGTAATGCAGCAGGCCACCAAGAGTTATTTGCTAACGAAGCTAATAACATTGTAGCTGTTATTGTAAACAGTGGAAATGCTGCGGCCGGTGCATTTAACGTAACCCTGAATATTGGGGGTTACACTGAAACCAAAAGAATAGACGGATTGGCAATTGGTGAAAGTTTAAATGTGATATTTAATGGATATACACCATCATCCATCGGAATTAAAGATGTTAGTATAACTGTGGACAGTGATAATGAGTTAGAAGAATCCAACGAATCTAACAATGTTTTCACAGGTTCAAAGGAAGTATTCTACAACGGATACAAAGGTAAAAGTTACACCAATGGAAATGACCTGGATAACATCAACTACCTGCAGGGATATATAGATCTTTTATATTCTCCTGGAAATTCAGCATACCGTGGAAGTGGAGCAACCAATTGGGAAAACCCTTACACTGTTAATTGGACTTCTATTGACATACCTATACCTGAAGGTGCAAATGTTGTTTTGGCCAAACTTTACCAGGGTTACACCTGGAATAGTGTCCCTGGAATGCCAGATTTTGATGCCAGCTTCAACGGCTCACCAATAAGTACAGTGGCTCACTACTTTGATCAAAAAAGTTACGGAACCAGTAATTACCCTGCTGGATTAATGGTCTATGATGTCACCAGTCTTTTCAATACCAGTGGAAATACATTAACACTAACTAAAGGAGCTAATACATTAACTGCTTTGTATGGTTCTTATTTACTGGTGGTTTATGAACATGCAGGGGAAACCTTTAAACGGATCTGGATAAATGAAGAAGCAGACATGATATACAGTCGCCCTAACTACTCCGTGAATGATACTGAAGCAACTGTGTACGCTAACTACACTAACATATCTACTACTGGTTTAGTAGATGCTAAAGCCATTACTATACTGGCCAGTGCTGGTGATACTGATGAAAGTAAATATTACTTTAACGGTAATGACTACCCTGGATTCTGGAGTGGTTATTTAACTGGACCACAAATAGCTTTCAACGAATATAATATTACTGGAGATGTGCAAGCTGGAGATAACATTGCAGCAATGCAGAGTTACAATGCTGGAACTGAAGGGGACAACATGGTGGCCTTCCAAAACATACTGGTTATGGAGTACATACCTGAACTGGAAGTTGCCGGCGTTACTTACAACCCTGGCAATGCAGCAGGACACCAGGAATTGTTTGATAATGAACCTAACAATGTAACTGTCACTGTTTATAACAATGGTGGTAGTGCAGGTGCATTTGATGTGACCCTAAGTATTGATGGTTACACTGAAACCCAAAGGGTCAATGAATTGGCTGCAGGCACAAGTGTGGATGTAACTTTTACCGGATACACACCTTCCTCTATTGGGCTTAAAAATCTGGAAGTAAATGTGGACAGTGCTGACGAAGTAGCTGAAAGTGATGAAACTAACAATACCTACACTGGTGTAAGAGAAGTATTCTACAATGGATACAAAGGCAAAAGCTACACTGATGGAGACGACCTTAACACTACCCAAATCTTTGCTGGAAATTATGATATAGTTTATTCAACCGGTAACTCAGCATATGCTGGTGCTGGCTGGACTGATTATAATGTAAACTGGAACAACACTGATCTTGCAATACCTGAGGGTGCCCAAGTTGTTTTTGCTCGACTATATCAAGGATACACATGGGATCAAACCCCTGGAGGTATGCCATTATGGAACGTCACCTTTAACGGAACTCCCGTTAGTAGCATTACTAACTACAGTGACACCAAAGGATATGGAAGCTACAACTATCCATCCGGCCTTTATGTCTATGATGTGACCAGCTTCTTTAATAAAGCAGGTAACACTTTAAACATTACTCCACTTGCTGGAAACAACAATGCCTTATATGGCAGCTACCTGGTAGTGGTTTACATGGATCCAGAGGCCACGACCAAACGCATCATAATAAATGATGGAACAGATCTTCTATTCTCCAGAACAAATTATTCTACCAATGATGAAGAGGCTACAGCTTATGCAAATTTTGAAAACCTTTCAGTTGATAACTTGAACAATGCCAAAGTCATTGCTATAATGGCCAGCGCCAACGAAGAAGATAAGAGTAAATTCTTCTTTAATGGCTCAGAATATACAGGATTCTGGGGAGGATATCAAGATGGTCCACAATTAGGATTCAGTGAATTTGACGTTACAGGAAGTGTGCAGGATGGAAGTAATGTTGCAGCACTGCAAAGTTACAACCCTGGAACCAACGGCGACAATATAGTAGCCTTAAATGCTATTTTTGTTGCTGAATACGGTCCTGTTGCATCCTTTACTGGAACTTCAACCACTGGTATTTCACCATTGCAGGTGGCCTTTACCAGCACCTCTACTGGAACAATCAACAGTTATGCTTGGGACTTTAATGGGGACGGCATAATTGACAGTACCCAAGAAAATCCGACCTACACCTACACCCAACCTGGTGTTTATTCACCCAAGTTGATTGTAACCGGACCTGGAGGAAGTCATACTGTTACCCAGAACAACTACATTACTGTTAATTACTCAGCACCAGTAGCATCATTTACTGCTAGTACTAGAAGTGGTAAAGCTCCATTGAAAGTGACATTCAAAAATGCTTCAACTGGAACTATAACCAGTTATGCCTGGGACTTCAACGGCGATGGTAAAATTGACAGCAGGGCAAAGAATCCGACCTACACCTACACCAAAAAAGGCGTATACACAGTTAAATTGACGGCTACAGGACCGGGAGGATCCACTACACAAACCCGTACCAATTACATCACTGCTAAACTACCAGATATAGTGGTGCATGCGGTTTCTGCACCTACCAGTGCCAGAAAGGGCCGATACATCAAGGTATCTAATAGGGTGCGAAATATTGGTAACATGTCAACTGGGTCATTTTACGTGTCTTTCTACTTGAAGACATCTAAAAATTCCACCAAGAAATATTACATTGGTAGAAGATATGTGTCCAGTCTTAAAGCGGGTTACAGTAGTCTGAAAAAGAACTACTTCCGAGTGTCCTATAAGATACCTCGTGGAAGGTACTATATCGTGGCTGTGGCAAACTACCCCAAAAAGGTCACAGAATCAACCCGGAGCAATAATTTGAAGTACACCAGCCGTAAAGTCAGTATACGGTAGAACAAAAGATAAAACTCAAAAAACCTTTCTTTTTTTTCTTTTTTTATTCATTTATTTAATTGTTGGAATTAACGTAAAATAACTCATTTAATGTTGATCAGATAATATATATTCAGTCTCATATTCTCAATTGAGGATTAATTTTCGCATTTTTATTTCTATAACCCTCTTGGAGGATAGATTTATCATACGAGTTAACAGAAATTCTCTTATATAAATACAGTTATATATTATAGTGATGTAAAAGGGGCATAGTTTCTTTGGGGTTAGAAAGTAGATATGCTAGTTCTGAAGATTATTCTTATTTTTATTAAGCCCCCATTTGTAGGAGTGATAGTTATCCATCCTAAAGATGATAAAGTGCTGGTATATCTGGATGTTAAGGCCGAAAAAATATTTCTGCCCAGCGTACTTAAAATAGTCAAAGATGTAAGCAGACTCTGCGGATTTGATGAGAAGGCATCCCAGGGGATAATGTTAGCCACCGAGGAAGCTTGCACTAATGTTATTGAACATGCCTACAGTCCTGAAGAACAGGGCCGCTATCAACTTGAAATTAAAAGAAAACCAGGAAAAATGGTGGTAATAGTAAAGGACCAGGGCATACCCTTCAACCTTAGGCTTCTAGACCAGGATGAAATACCTGAAATAGGCTTTAGACTGATGAAGACCTATAGTGATGATGTTAAAAGTAAATATCGGGGTAAAAAAGGTAAAGAAGTTAAAATTATCAAATATCTTCCATATGAATCTCTTGATGAAGGTGGCTCTGAAGCCTCAAAGGAAGAGTTGGCACCGGCATCTGATGAGGTTACACTGAGGATTATGAAAGGGGAGGATGCTGTTGATCTGGCCCGGTGCATTTACAGGGTTTATGGTTACACTTATCCTCATGAAGCTGTTTATTACCCGGAATTATTTGCATCATTAATTGAATCAGGACTGGTAACTTCCTGTGTGGCTCTTAACCAGGCAGGTGAAGTTGTTGGCCACCTCGGAGTTTTCATAGATGAAGTAGAAGATAAAGTCGGTGAGTCTGCCCTGGCAGTGGTGGACCCCCGCTACCGTGGAAGGGGATTATTTCCACAGATGAAAAAAATGATGATGGAGGAGATCCGACGCAAAGGATTTAAAGGGCTCTACAGCAGGGCAGTGACGGTTCATGAGGCATCGCAGAGGGCCAATGTAAAGATGGGTGCCAAGGAGACTGGTTTCATATTAGCCCATTCCCCACCAACTGCTATATTCAAGAGAATGACTACCGAGAAGAGCTATTTAAGAAGGACAGTAGCTCTTTTCTACATTGGTGTGGCTGAAGATGAAATACAGGAGGTTTATCTGCCCCCTGCCCACGGCGAGATATTAAAAAAGATCTATAAGCACACGGATCTCCACAGGATTTATAAAAAACCTGAAAATAGGGGTAAAGTTTATTCTGATTCTATAATTAATATTCATGTTTTATCGGAGATGTCCAGCGCCTTTCTCCGCGTGGGAAGATATGGAAAATCCTTCCTCTCGGAACTGGCTTTAAAAGTCCAGGATTTATGCCAGCACAAAGTAGAACTCATAGTTCTTGACCTGCCCTTAACTGATCCAGTAACCAGCTGGATGTGCAGTGAAATTGAGAGGATGGGCTTTTTCTTCAGTGGTCTCATGCCAGAATATTTGCATGGAGATGCTCTACGCCTGCAGTATCTTAACAATGTACCCTTCAACCCGGATACTGTGGATGTGTATTCTGATTTTGGTAAAGAATTATTCAATTACATTGTAGGGGAGTGGAAGTCTCACCAGAAATTTTTCTAATGAAAAAATTTTGTTAAGTGGTGTTCTTATAAGCAAAAATTTGTTAATTGATGGTTTAGAATGATGAAGCCTTTAAAAAATTTTATAGATGGGGTGGATTTATGGAGTCTAAATAACCGGTTATTATATCCTTTTAATGAATATTTTATTAGTGATAGAGGGACAAAATTGTGGAGGTTATACTATTATGCAATTAAACCAGGAAATTGAATCATTGACTGAATCTTTTGCCTCTAAACAGATGGAGATTTTTCGTTGGTTGCACCAACACCCGGAACTGGCATATCATGAAGTGGAAACCGGACAATACATAAAAAAATATCTGGAAGAGCTACCAGGTTTTGATGTTTTATATCCCGTGGCTAAAACCGGAATTAAGGCAGTTTTACATGGGGATAAGCCTGGAGTTGCAGTGGCCATCCGGGCTGATATGGATGCCCTACCCGTAAAAGAAGAAACTGGACTACCATATGCTTCTAAGGCTAAAACAAGTTATAATGGCAATGAAACAGACGTGGCCCATGTATGCGGCCACGATGCCAATACTGCAATAGCGCTGGGCACAGCCACCATTCTCAGCAAATTAAAGGAAAATATAAAGGGGTGCGTGGTCTTTCTTTTCCAGCCAGCAGAAGAAGGAGCGCCAACCGGAATGGATGGAGGGGCACTTAGGATGATCAAGGAGGGTGTATTAAAGGACCCAGAGGTTAAAGCAGTACTGGGTTTGCATGCCAATAACACCTGCTACCCCGGCCAGGTGATGGTCCGGGAAGGAGCCACCCATGCCAGCCAGGACAGTATATTCATCAGGATCATCGGGGAGCAAGCCCACGGATCACAGCCCTGGAGCGGTAAAGACCCTATAGTAGCCGGTGCATCTTTAATCAACTCTCTTCAAACTTTAATCAGCCGTGAAGTAGACCTGCAGAAAGGGGCTGCAGTGATAACTGTGGGCTATTTCTGGGGAGGTATAAAAGTGAACATCATACCGGAAGGAGCAGACATGGGACTCACTGTACGTTCCCTAAATAAAGATAACCGGGATATCCTGGTTAAACGGATCAAGGAACTGGCCGAACTTAAAGCAGATATGCACGGATGCAAAGCCAAAGTTATCTTTGGCCAGCACTATCCCCTGAATATTAACAATGAGGAGCTCTACCAGAACCTGTTACCCACAATTGAACAAGTGGCACACCCTGAAAATGTGCTCTACTATTTATCCTCTACAAAATCCGAAGATTTTTCCTACTTCTCCCAGAAAGTCCCATCCCTTTACATGTATTATGGTGCAGCACCACTTAATAAGCCCATATCTGAGTCGAAACCCAACCACCATCCGGAATTCATGGTGGATGAGGCTGCTTTGAAGTTCGCCACCGGACTGGAGTGCAACCTCGTACTGGACTTACTGGAAAACCCTGAAAAACTTCCTTAGATCTAATGAAATATGGTTGGTTATTTTTGTAAATATTAATCTCTAATTAAACTAATTGAATGCATAATCTAAAAATTTTCTTTAAAATATAAAATTGAAAAAAGGGATATTAAGAAAGATCAATAATATAATATAGTTATCCTATGTGAGGCTATGAATTTGAACAAAAATGTTGCAATACCAATAATTATCATAGTGGCAGTATTTCTACTTGGAGTGGGCATTGTCTTTTCTGGTGTGGCTGATGATATAATATTTGATCAGATACCTTATAATTACACTTCATATGTTTCTATACCTGCTAACAGTGCTGGACAAGGATCATGGGGTGGTTACTATAATATTTATGGTAAGGGAAGAAATTTTAAATTCGATGTAAAAATACCTGGAGCTCAAAAACCTTACCTGGAACGGAAAGATTATAGTGACTTTTTAACTTATACTGAAGATGGATTAAATGGTACAGGAAAGATTAATGAAATTAATTTAACCTATCAAACCCTAATATCTCTCATAAAAGGGGATTTTAAAGGGGCTCTATTCAATACGCATTTAAATGGTGTTTTTAATATAACTTGTGCTGGCTGGACTGGTGATGGCACATTTAATAATAATGGAAAGAATTTCACAGGAACTTTTCGCATTAATGGAGTACATACTTACTGGCAAGGAAATTATAGTTTGGTAAATGAAGGCGACCGTATAGCTGTACCTGCTCATTATTTATTCTATCCACAAGGAAGGCCACAGCAAATTACAAAGGTAAATAAAACATTTTACATGTAGATTATCATCAATGATTAATATTTTTTATAAAAACTTTATTTGGGACAAGGGGATGAAATAATCCAAAATAATGATCTAAAACTGCAGAAAGAAGACAGGCTCTTACTACTTTGCAGCAGAACAAAAGTTGATGATTTAACCAGTAAAAAAATAGAATCATTAATTAATCCGGAACTGGATTGGGATCATTTAGTTGAAATGGCCAATCGCCATAGATTAATGCCGCTTTTATATGTAAATCTTAATTCCATATGTCCTGAAAAGGTTCCTGAAGAAGTTTTAGAAAATCTGAAAGAGGAATTTCATGAAAATGCTCGCAAAAATCTGCTATTAACTGGGGAACTGGTTAAAGTAATGAAATTATTGGAGAATAATGGTATAAATGCAATTCCATTTAAAGGCCCTGTTCTAGCTTATTCCATTTATGATAATATTGCGTATAGACAGTTTTCAGACATTGACATTTTAATTAATAAAGAGGGAGCTTTGAATGTTAAAAAAATTGTTCAGTCTCTAGGATACGAATTAAAGCCAGATATTATTGTAAAGGATTCTATTTATATGAAATTATTTTCTGAATATACTTTCGTTAATAGAAATAATAATTTAATAATGGAACTAAATTGGAATTTTGAGGGTATTTCATTTTCTTTTCACAGTAATCCAAACTTTTTATTTAATGATCTTGAAAAGGTAGAAATTAATGATTACAAATTTAAATCATTTCAATCAATTAATCAATTTTTAATGTTGTGTATTCATGCTTCAAAACATTTTTGGATGAGATTATCATGGATTTGTGATATCCATGAATTTTTACAAAATAAAAATATTAATTGGGATGAGATTTTAGAAAAATCAGAAATATTAGGTGTAAAAAGAATAGTGTTAATCAATATAATTTTAGCTAAAGAATTATTTGGACTAGATATTCCAAGTCAAATTCTTTATCTTTTACCACACGATTTAAAGATAATGAGTATTACTCAAAACATTAAAAAAATGATTTTCATTGAGCAAAAACAATCATTAACTATCTTTGAAAAGTTTATTTTTATATATAGTAAAAGAGAGAATAGTAACGATGGTTTTAAGGATTGTGTTAAAGGTTTAACTAAACCTGATTATAGAGATTTTTTAGATATACCTCTCAAAGAAAACTTGTTTTTTTTATATGGTTTAATTCGTCCATTTCTATTGTTAAAGCGATACATTAATATTAATAATAAATCAACTGATAATTTATGAGTATACCTTTAAGAAACTTAATGAATATAATATTTATTGTGTTTCACTAACTTACATTATAATATCATCCATGATTTAATTGATAATATTTCATTTATTAAAAAAATGTTTTAAATTTAATATTTATTTAATATAATTTCTATTAAAAAATCATATTAAATCCTAATTTGATATCAAATTAAAAAAATAATGATCAATATGATAGAGACGACCTTTTTAATTCCGGCTTTTAATGAAGAAAAGTCAATTGGAAAATTAATTGAGGATATAAAGAAACTTTATCCCAAATCTAAAATAGTTGTAATTGATAATAATTCTACTGATAATACTGCAAAAATTGCTTTTAAGAAAAAAGCGGACGTTATTTTTGAAAAAAGGCAAGGAAAAGCGCATGCAATTCAAAAAGGTTTTAAAAATTTGGATTCAAAGTTTTTGGTTATGATGGATGCAGATAATACATATGATCCCAAGGATGCAAAAAAACTTTTAAAACCACTAACGGAAGGTGATGCGGATTTAGTATTGGGTTCAAGATTAAATGGTCAGATAGAGAAAGGTGCAATATCAAAAACTAATATAATAGGAAATAAAGTTATTAGTTTTACAGCAACATTACTATTTCATCCTGTTTCTGATTTATGCACTGGTTACTGGGCTTTTAACAGAAAAGTAGTAGAATACCTTTTAAAAACCGGGATTGATTGTTCTGGTTTTGAAGTAGAAGCAGAAATGTTTATTAAAGTATCTAAAGGAAAATTTAATATAGAAGAGGTTCCAATAAATTATAAAAATCGTTCAGATGAAGCTAAACTAAATTCATTTAGGGATGGTTATAAAATATATAAAACTTTAATATCACATAAATTTTTCTAACTAACTTTTAGACTTTACTAATATCATTAATTAAGTGATAATTTATGGATAATACTCAATTTAAAGATGTAAGCATTATAGTTGTTACTTATAATAATGAAGCTCATATTAATAACTGTTTAAACTCTATTTACAACCAGTTTCAGGGGAGATTTTCTTTTGAAGTTGTTATTGTTGACAATTCTTCTAGAGATAATACAGTAAAACTAATAAAAAATAATTTTAAAGATGTTAAACTTATTAAAAATGATGATAACAAAGGATATGGATATGCTAGTAATATTGGAGTAAAATATGCTAATGGAAAATATTTAATAATAATGAACCCAGATACGATTGTTGAGAAATTGTTCATTGAGAACTTGATTTATCCATTGACTAAAAATATACGAATAATTACAACACCAAAAGTTTTGATTTATAATGGAAATTTAATTAATAGTTGCGGAATTATTCTCCATTTCACGGGATTAGGATTTACAAGAGGCTACAAACAAGAAAAAAGCCAATTTAATAGTATTGAAACTGTAACTGGCATTTTTGGATGTTGTTTTGCATTAAAAAAGGAAGATTTTAATTTAATAGGCCAATTTGATTCTAATATTTTTTTATATGGTGAAGACACGGAACTATCTTGGCGTTCACATATAAAAAATTTCAAGATAGTACTTGTTCCAAAATCTATCTTAAAACATGATTATACTTTAGAAGTACCACCTCATAAGATTTATTACCTTGAAAAAGCTCGGTATTTAATTCTACGAAAATATCTATCTTTAATTGATATAATTTTGTTAAGTCCATCATTAATTCTTGCCGAAATATTAACTTGGGGGTATGCTTTAAAATTTGGAAAAATTGGTATTTATTACAAGCTAATTTCTATAAAAGATAGTTTAAACTTGAATTCATCTAAAATGACTGGCAATAAAAAAAAATTAATTGAGTCATTAGATGCTAAGATCCCTACAGACCAATTAACATATAATAAATTCCAGCAATATGGAAAAAAATTAATTAATCATCTATTTTTGTTAAATTGGGAAATTTACAAATATATTATAAAAAAGTGATAAAATGATGAAAATATTGAATTTATGCCCATATTGGATATCACGACCTAATAGCGGGGGTTCAATAAGGGTATATAATTTAAATAGAGAACTATCAAATCATTTTAAGATTCATCAGCTCTCATTTAGGCCGAGAATGGATACAAATAATAATATTTTTAAAAATCATGAAATCAAAACTAATGAAAATTATTCTGAGTTTCAATATTCATTTAAGAGCATTTTACTCAGTTCTTACTTATTATATAAGCTAAATTTACCACATGATATATTACAATCATTCATTTTAGAGAAAATAAATTTTTCAAAAAAAATTAAAGGAGATATAATTCAGGTTGAACATCCATGGTTATTTGAATTTGCTTATAAAAATTACAAAGACAAACCTATAGTTCTTGCCTCTCACAATGTTGAATATATCTTAATTAAAGATATAATAAATAAGGATGCTTCCTACTTCAAAAGTTTACTTCCAAAAATAAGAAAAATAGAAGTTGATTCATTAGAAAAATCTGACATGATTTTTTGCGTATCAGATGAAGATATAAAAATTTTTAAAAATGATTTTAATATTAAAAAAGAAAAAATGAGGCTAATCCCAAATGGAGTGAATTGTAAATATTATAATATTCTTTCAGAAACTGAAAAACAGAATTTTAAGCGAAAATTAAACCTTCCACTCTCAAAGATTGTATTATTTATAGGGAGCGATCATTATCCAAATAGAGAAGCAATATCTTTCATAAAAAAATTTGCAAAAGAAAATACTGATGTTTATTTTTTAGTTGTTGGCGCGGTTGGAAAAGGATTAAAAAATGAAGATAACTTAATTTTCACAGGACATGTGAAAGATCTAATTTCGTATGTTAATGCCGCTGACATTGCAATCAATCCATTAGCTTCAGGTAGTGGAACCAATCTTAAAATGTTAGAATATTTAGCTGCTGGAATTCCGACCATTACAACTAAAGTTGGTAATAGGGGTTTAGACCTTAAAAATGAAAAAGATGTTTTAATTTCTGAATTAGATGATTTTTCACAAAAAATTGCTAATTTAATATGTGATGAAGATCTTTATGATAATTTGAGGTATGATGGTAGAGATAAAGTTGAGAGAATTTATGATTGGCCTGTTATTGCTGCGAAGGTAGTGGAATGTTATAATGAACTTTTAAATGAGTGATTATTTTGAAAGTATGTATAATTGGGGATATAGAGGGAAATCTCGATGAGGGTATGAAAAACGTGGCTTATAATCTTTTTAATCTAATTAATAAATTTGAAATTGAACTAATAATTATAAATCCCAAAAAAATTTTTCATTTAGGATCATTAAATCAAATTCGAAAATTTAATCCTGATATTATACATTACATTGCAGGCCCCACATTAATGAGTTTTTTAATAACAAAGATTTTTAAATATTTTTTCGGAGCTAAAACAATTATTTCGGTGATTCATCCAAGATTATTAATGTCAAAAAGAATTATTTCTTTTCTTAAACCAGATCTTGCTTTAATACAATCAGATAAAACGGGTAAATTATGTGAAGATTTAAGATTCAATAAATATTTTCTGCCTAATGGAGTTGATTTAGATAAATTCAAGCCAGCAGATCAAAAACGAAAAGATGAATTAAGAAAAAAATATAATATTTCAACAAACAGTTTAGTAGTCTTACATGTGGGGAATTTAAGATCGGGGCGTAATTTATTACTATTGGATCAAATAAATGATGGTAAGATTGAAACAGTTATAGTAAGTAGCACAACAATTAAAGGAAATAAAAAAGTTAAAAAATCACTTAAAAAATCTGGCATAAAAATATTTGATAATTATTGTCCTAATATCGAGGAGTTTTATAATCTATCTGATTGTTATTTATTCCCCACTTTTAATGAAAATAATTGTATTGAAATTCCTCTATCTGTGTTGGAGGCTATGGCTTGCAATATAATTGTAATTTCAACTAAATTTGGTGGTTTAAGTAGTTTATTTCAAGAGGGTGGTGGTTTAAAGTATGTGAATTCTAATGAGGAGATTATTCATGAAATTAAAAATATTCAAAAGAATTTATCTTTTCAAAAAGTTAATACAAGAGATAAAATCCTAGAATATTCTTGGGAGAATATTGTTATTGAGTTATTAAAAATTTATAAGATGATTTTAGATGAAAATAACTGATTATGTTGTTTGTCCGGAATGCAAAAAAGAACTTGAAAATATTGAAAATAATCTTAAATGTAATAAATGTAACTATAAATTTGAAATAATTAATGATATTCCAATTTTACTAAAAAAGAATAATTTAAATTCATTTAAATTGGGGGAAAGTGATTTTCATGACAAAATTGCTTTAGAAGCTGATGATGCTCATAGTTTAGACTCACTAAGAGTAAAATATCTGCACGCTGATTTTTTAAAACCCATAAAAGGCATGAAATCTCCAAAAATATTAGATGCTTGCTGTGGATCTGGATTAGATATTTTAAATCTTTCCAAAGAAGGTTATGAAATATTTGGAGTGGATATATCTTTAGAAATGGTAAAATTGACATCAAAAAGATTGAAATTAAATGGAATGAATTCTTTAGTTGCAGTATCGGACGTTGAAAATTTACCATTTGATTCGGAATTTTTTGATATTATTTATATATGCGGAGCTTTACATCATACAACTCCTTTAAAGACTTTAAATGAATTTAAACGATGTTTAAAGAAAGATGGTCTCATAATAATAGGTTCTGAGCCAAATTCTTGGCAATATAAATTTAAAGGAATAAAAAAATCTAAGATTGGTAAAAGGATAATCCAAATATTTCGTGATGATTATACTGTAAATGAAAACTCTCCAGGTGACCATAAAACTCATGGATTCAGTAAAAAATACTTAACAGAGCTTTTTAATGAAGTTGAAATGGAAATTTTTTCAATAAAACCCATATGGTTTTTAAATGGCTTTTTAAGTCTTTTAAAGATTAATCCTCCACAAAAAATTGAAGAATTAGTGATTATATTGGATGATTTTATAGCAAAAGTACCTTTGGTAAATAGATATTCTTGGAAGTGGAATATAACATTAAAAAAGAGGTTATAACTTGAAAAAAGGTTTTTTAGTATGCTTTATTGGATTAGATGGATCGGGTAAAACGTCTCTCTCACAATTATTCATAAAGGATGTTGCAATAAAATACAATATAATGTTTGAATATGTTTGGTGTAAATTTGGAAATTATAATTCATTAATTAAAAAAATTTTTAACTTTTTTATTAAAGATAGGTATGAGTTAAACAATGATTTTCCTGAAAAAAAAAATATTAGAGGATATTTTTTTAAAAAAATCTATTTTTATTTTTTGATCATCAATCATACCATAGACATATTAATTAAAGTTACTTTGCCAACTTATTTTGGAAAAAATATTGTTTGTGATAGATATTTAGGTGATACAGTCACTGATCTTGTAATGGAATTTGGATATTCATATGATGAATCGGTAAATCTGATAAATTCATTTCCATTAATCAAAAAACCAGAAGTTCTTATTTACATCCAAATACCAGAAAATTTAGCGTATGAGCGTAAGAAAGAGAACTCAATTGAATATTTGAAGAGAAAAAATATTATATATGATCAATATTCAGTTAATAATAAAACAATCATTTTAAACGGCAAAAAAAGTATTGAAGAGCTATCCAATAAGGTTCTTGAAACTTTCGTAAATAGGTGTTTGAATGGGTAAGGTATTGATAATGGGTTTAGATGGAATGGATTCTCACCTAATTTCTAAATATAAAGATTATATGCCGAATACGATAAAAATGATAACTGATGGCAAACAATTAAAATTAAAAACAGTTTTTCCTCCAGATTCTGATACCTCTTGGGCGAGTATATACACAGGTTTAAACCCTGCAAAACACGGAGTTCTACAATTTATTGATGCACTAGAAAAGACCCATAAATATCTATCAGAAGAAATTGACAATACTAACATACGTGGAAAGACTTATTGGGATATTGCAGGTGAACATGGGAAAAAAGTTTGTATTCTCTTACCCCACATTGGTTATCCAGTCTGGTCTGTAAATGGAATAATGATTGGTAGATCCTCTAAAAAAGAGCATATTATGGCTTTTCCACCAGAAATAGCAGAAAATAATGATCTATCCAATCTTAACACTATAAAAAAATTTCCAGGTCGCAATAAATTTACTGATGAATATATAAATAGTCATCTTCAACTAGTTAAGGATTCTATGGAGTTTGGACTTGAGATGTATCAAAAAGGGGAATGGGATATATTCTTTTTATATTCTTCAGCTTTAGATGTAGTTCCTCATTTTTTCTGGAATTGCTGTGACGAAAATGATCCTACTTATATCGATGATAATCCCCATAAAAATTTAATTCAAGATCTTTATGCTCTTCATGATGAATATATTGGAAAATTTATGGAAATTATGGATGATGAAACAGTATTCATTGTTCATAGTGATCATGGACATGGTATGCGACCTATTAAAATAGTTAATATTAACGAAATTTTGAAGAAAAATAATTTACTTTTCCCTAAAGAAGGCCACGCTAAAGTATCATTAAAAATTTTAGATAAAATTAAATTTAAGATGTTGGATTTTGTTGGAAGAAATGATTTAGAAAATGTTGCGGCAAAATTATTAAGATCATTTCCCCTAGCTAGAAAAATCTATATTAGTCCACCATCAATTGATTGGGATAGAACCGTAGCTTATACTTGTGATCTGTCAGGTATAAAAGCATATTCTTATGGTGGGATTAAAATTAATAATGAATTGGTTCAAGATGAATCTGAGTACAACAGCATATGTGATAACATAATTAATTGTCTAAACAAGGTTGAAGATCCTGTAACTGGTGAAAAAATCGTCAACTGGGCTTTAAAGAAAGAAAATTTATATGAAGGAGAATATTTGTTTAAATATCCTGATATTCTATTTCAATTAGATGAAAAATATGGTGCGGGGTGGGGAATAAATGTACCTCTTTTTAGTAAATCACCTTCACATAATATTAATCCAGGAAGCCATAAAGGAGAATCAGCGGTTTTTTTAATGTATAATTGTCCTAATAACATTAATAAACAGTTTTTGTCTTTAATGGATATTGCTCCAACTGTATTAGATATATTAGGGATTGAATTAAATTTAAATATTGACGGGAATAGTATAATGGTTGAGTTTAAATGAGCAGTTATAATAATAAAATTAGTGTTACTATAACTTCGTATAATCAAAAATATTTTTTAAATGAAACCATAAAGAGTGTATTAAATCAAACACTGAAACCATATGAAATAATAATAGCCGATGACTGTTCTACAGATGGTTCTATTGAATTAATAAAATCATATGCAGAAGAGTATTCTGATATAATAATTCCAATTTATCATAAAAAAAATTTAGGCATAGCTAAAAATAGAAATTCAGCTTTCAAAAAGGCTTCAGGCAAACTTATTTCGTGGATAAATGGTGATGATTTGTTTTTACCAAAAAAACTAGAATTTGAACTGAAAACTTTTTTGAAAAATAATAAAACCAAATGGGTCTATTCTCAAGTTTTTTATATAGATTCTATGGGTAATAAAATAGATTTACGATATAAAAATGATTTTATTTATCAAAAATACAATTTTAAAGATATTATTCTTAATATGGGCAAAGAACCTGCTTATCAACTGATTGATTATTCAATTTTGGATGAAGTTGGTTTCTTTGATGAGAATATTGAGGTTTTTGAAGACTGGGACTTTGTGATACGTTTAGCAAAAAATAATGGATTTGATTATTGTCCAATTCCTCTCTCAGAGTACAGACAACATAGTGCTGGTGCAAGTAAATCGGATTTGAACATCCATATACACTCAGTAGAAAAGATATTTCAAAAGATAATGCCCTTAATTGTTGATTTGCATAGTCATGATCAATTGTTAATAAAAAATTTTATTGAATCAGAGATTCTAAAAATGTATGCTTTGAAAAGTTTAGAAGATAATAATCGAGTTTCTGCTGCTAAATATTTAACTAATGGCTTTTTAAAAAATCCTAAGAATCATACCTTTTTTTTATATTACAGTAATGTGTTATTTCCAAAGACTATTGTGAATTTGTTAAAAAAGATTTTAATAAATTATCGTAAATATAAAAATAATAAAGAAATGAAAAAATTTATTTAATAGTGGCTGTTAACTAAATATTTTAAGTATTGTTATTAAATTTAAATATAAATGTTTTAATTCAGCATTAAAATTTAACTGGTTAATTAATAAGTATAATTCATTATTTATTCGACCATTGAATGCTAAATTAGTCTTTTTAATTTTAAAAATTTCAGCAATGCCAGAAATTCTTCTAATAAATAAAATATAAAAAAGAAATACATAATGCAGAATGTGAAATTTATAGTTATAAACTAATCCATTCTCTTCTCTAATTTTTCTACTTTCATACCTAAATTTGTCTGTGCCACTGGAATCAAATCTTTTTATGTTTTTATGTAGACGATCACCTGCAAAAATTTCGGGTATATATAAAAAATTATATTTTTTACCTAATCTTAACCAAAATTCGATATCCATTGCAAAATCTAATTTTTTATCAATTGGATTGTTTTTAATTATATTTTTCCTAAAAAAAGCTGCAGGTTGAACAATAAAAGAACCACCATAGAGTAAAAATGAATAATTCCATTTTGGGGGTTTAATAATATTTTTAATGTTATTATTTTCATCAATGACTAGTGCGTCACCATAAATTATATCTATTTCTTCATTTTTATCGAATAATCCAACTATTTTAGATAAAATATTTTTGTAAACAAAAACATCATCAGAATTTAGCCAGCCTACGAAATCACCTTTAGCAATCTTAAATCCTTTATTTATAGCATCAGACTGACCTTCATCTGTTTCGGATATCCATTTAAGATTATATTCTTTTTCATATTTTTTAAGTAAGCTTATTGTATTGTCAGTTGATCCTCCATCAATAACTATATGCTCTATGAAAGGATAATTTTGATTTTTTACACTCAGAAGTGTTTCTTCTATAAAATTGCCTTGATTATAGGAAGGTGTGATAATTGTAAATAAGAAATCTTTTTTTCGCATAGTATAACCTAATTAAAATAAATATTATGCAGCGTTTTTTTTTACTTCTGAATTCTTATTTGTTCTTCTATCCATTTATATGTTTTCTTCAAGCCTTTTTTTAGAGGATAAGTAGGCTTCCATCTTAGTTTTTTGTTTATTAGTTTATTATCTGAATTACGTCCACGAACTCCTTCTGGGCCGGGGATATTTTTTATTTTAATATTTTTTTTTGCTATATCAGCAATAATTTGAGTTAGTTGGTTAATACTGACCATTTCTTCAGAGCCTATATTTACGGGTCCACTAAATTTAGAGTTCATTAATCTTAGTATTCCTTCAATACAGTCATCAATATATAGAAATGAACGTGTTTGTTTGCCATCACCCCAAATTTCAATTTCATCATTCTGTTTTGCCATAGCTATTTTTCTACTTATAGCTGCTGGAGCTTTTTCACGTCCACCCTGCCAAGTACCCTCAGGGCCAAATATGTTATGAAATCTAGCAATTCTTACATCTAATCCCTTATTCCTAGCGGCAGATAGATACAATCTTTCACTAAATAATTTTTCCCATCCATATTCGCTATCTGGCGCTGCAGGATAAGCTGAATCTTCTGAACATTTAGGATTTTGCGGATCTTCTTGGTTGTAGGCAGGGTAAATACATGCTGAAGAAGAATAAAAAATTTTTTTTACATTTTTTTTGATAGCAATTTCAATTATATTTAAATTTATTAATGCACTGTTATGCATTATGTCAAAATCATTATTTCCTGTAAAAACAAAACCAGCTCCTCCCATATCAGCAGCAAGTTGATAAATTTCACTAATATCTCCATCAACAACATTATCACAAATTTGATGAGTTCTAAGATCACCTATGATAAATTCGTCGGCAGCAGTTTTACCAAATTCAGGAAATTTGAGATCAACTGCCCTAACCCAGTATCCGTCATTTTTTAATCTTTTTACCAAATGACTACCTATAAAACCTCCTCCTCCCAGAATTAATGCTTTTTTTTGCATTTAAACACCTTTTGAACTATCAGTATTAGTGTATTTATTGTTATTATCCTTTTTCACTAATACCATCATATTATTATTGAGTTATTTCCATTCTTTTATAATCTAATTAAATCTTTTATATCAGTTAGATTTAATTAAACAATAATACATATAAATTTTTATATATAACAATTTTAAGTGTTGAAATGAAATTTCAAAACATTTTTTTATTTAATAACTGGAAATTTGATAAATTTATTAAAATAATTTTAACTTTTCAAATTGTTTTCTGGTGTTTAATTGGTTTAGAGCAAATTAATATATCAATACCACTAATAAAAATTATAATTTCTCTAATAATTATTACCACTTCACCAGGATTTTTGATTTTAAGAATTTTAAAAATTCATAATTTAGATATAATTGAAAATATTGTTTATGTAGTGGGTTTAAGCATTTCTACAACTTTTTTTATAGGACTTTTTGTGAACTTTATAATACCTCTTTTTGGAATTAAAGCTCCTTTTTCAGAACTATATTTGACAATATCACTAACAATATTCATATTAATTCTTTCTTTGATAAGTTTTATTAGGGATAGGGGCTATGCTAAACAAGAATATTTAAAAATCAATATTTTAAAACCTCATTTTCTTTATTTAATCTTTATTCCTTTTATAGCAATATTAGGCACGTATTATATGAATCATTATAATGAAAATATTATTTTAATATTTCTGATTATATTTTTAGCATCGATACCTGTGTTAGTATCCTATGATAAAATGGATAAGAACTTATATCCCTTCGCAATATTTATTATTTCAATATCACTTTTATATCATAAATCTTTGATTTCTAATTATTTGTATGGATGGGATATTCATTTAGAATACTTTTTCTCGAATTTAGTTTTAAATAATTCTTTTTGGAATTTCAGTATATATCATAGTTACAATTCAATGTTAAGTGTAGTCTTATTAGCGCCCATCATGTCAAGTTTATCTAAAATTAATTTAATATGGATATACAAAATTGTTTATCCTTTATTATATTCAATCGTTCCTTTGATCCTATTTAAGATTATTAGAAAACAAATAAATGATAAAATTTCATTTTTATCTGTATTCTTCTTCATGTCATTTTCAGCATTTTTTGAAGAAATGATACATTTAGCTAGACAACAAATTGCAGAAATATTTTTTGTCTTATTGATATTATTAATGTTAAATAAAGAATTAGAAAATTATAAAAAATCTATTTTCTTTGTTATCTTCGCATTTTCATTAATAGTATCACATTATGGTTTATCTTATGTCTTTTTAATAATGTTAGTTGGATATATATTTGTAATATATGTACTATATGGAGAATTATTAAAAAAGTTATTTAAATTGGAAAGAATTAAAAAAGTAACTTTAAAAAGTTCAATAAGTTTTAATATGATTTTGTTATTCCTAATTTTTTCTTTATCTTGGTACATGTATTTATCAGGGTCACATCCGTTTGAAGTATTCATAAAAATAGGTAATCATATTTTAAATACTATTAATTCAGATTTTTTAAATCCACAATCATCTCAAGGTTTATCTTTGTTAATGGCTGATGTAAAATATCCTATATTGGGGCAAATTAATAGAATAATCAGTTATCTTAATCAAATGTTAATTATAATTGGTATCTGCATTGCTTTAAAAGTAAAAAAATATAATTTCAATGAAGATTATAAGATTTTATCAATTTTAGCATTAATAATATTGTTCGCCACAGTTTTTATCCCATTTTTTGCTCGAACGTTAAATATATCTAGATTTTATCACATAGCAATTGTATTCTTATCACCATTCTTAGTTGTTGGAGGTATTGAGAGTCTAAAATTTATGTTTAATAAATTAAAGTTTAAGAAAATTGAAAAAAAAACCATTAGAATCTTTTCAGTTTATCTAATTATATTTTTCTTATTTCAAACAGGTTGGATGTATGAAGTTTTTGAAGGAACATCCAATTCAATATCATTTAATAGTAAAATTGATAGCCCAAAATTTACTCCATCTGAAATATTCGGTGCTAGCTGGATATCAAATGAAAAAAATGAGCAATCTGTATATGGAGATGAGTTAAGATATCTATTATTATCTGGTTATGAAGGTATAACAGTAAAAAAGTTAGGTGTTTATGAAATAAAACCAAATTCATTAATATATTTGGGTAATAAAAACATATTAAATAATAACAGTTTTTTAGTTAATATTAAAAATAAGGTAAGTTATTTAGATTATGTAAATTTTTATAATCTTACACCCATTAGCAGATTTAATGTTATATATGCAAATGGAGGTTCAAAAGTTTATTATTTATAAAAACGTCGCAATAAAGGAGTTTGCCTGAATAAAGTTTTAATATAAGGGTCAAATTTAATAGAAAATGCATAACTCTTTTTTTTACGATTTAAATACAAGTTTGTGAGTGTGATTACTCCATAAAATTCTAAAAATAGATAAATAATCATATCAATTTTTTTCATAATTTTATATTTATAACCCAATTTAAGTCCATACATTTTTTTAATTTTCATTGTTTCCTTTTCCATTTCATCCCATCGGCTCAATGTTTTTGTTTGGCTATGGGATCTATATGCAAATAATATTTTATTCACATGTTTAAATTTCAATCCGGATTTAGCCATTCTTAATGCGTGTTCATAATCCATTGGCAAATCAATTGTAGGATCTAATTTGTAATTTTTAATCACATTTTTTCGGAAAAATATAAAAGCCGCAAAATGATCTCTTAATAATCTATTAAAACTAAACCAAGGGATTCTATGCAAAATATTAATTAATTTATTATTTTCATCAATATTTAATCTATCACCATAAATAACATTTACAGAAGGGTATTTTTCGAATTGTTCTACGATATAGGATATAACATTTTTATCGAATAATACATCGTCAGCGTTAAGCCAAATAACTATATCTCCATTTGCAAGTTCAAAACCTTTATTAACAGTTATTGTCTGCCCTTCGTTGGGTTTTGAAAACCATATTAAATTATATTTATTTTCATATTTTTTTAATATTTTGGGTGTGTTATCCGTTGATCCATCATCAATAATAATATGTTCAATATTTACATAATTCTGGTTTTTTATACTAATAATTGTCTCTTCAATAAATTTTTCTGCATTGTAAGCAGGTGTAACAACTGAAACTAAAATTTTTGGCTTATTCATATTTGCACCGAGTTAAGTTTTACTTAATACAAAATTACCTCCAGTACCGATCTTTTTAAGTAGATAATCTTTATTTTTATAATCAATTTCCATTTTTTCTTTTAATTCAAGTGAATATATAACTTTGAAATCATATTTAATTAAAAGATCAATTAATTTATCAATATTTCCTTCAACATTTTCAATCAAACTAGGAATTAACTCTATGAATACTATTGGGTTATGTGATATCAGAGTATTTTTCATCCCTTTTAAAACTTTATATTCCGCTCCTTCTACGTCGATTTTTATAATATCCACCTTTTTGAGCATATGTTCTTCAAAAAACTGATCAAATAATATAAATTTAGCTTTTTCAATTGAAATTTTTTGATCATTCTTTAAAAATAATTTTGTACAGGTTTTAGGGCTTAGTGTAGATTCTCCAGGATCTTGTTTGGGCACATTTATATCGAGAGTTTCATTTTGGTTAGACAAACCTAAATTAAATGTTTTAATATTTTGTATACTATTTACTTCAATATTTCGCAACATTCGTTTATAATTAATACCCACAGGTTCAAATGAAAAAATTAATCCGCTTTTTACTTTTTTTGAAGCTAATATGCTGAAAATTCCAATATTAGCGCCGATATCTATTATTATATCATCTTCTCCTAATATTGAATAAAAATATTCTAAATATTCTTTTTCATAAAGTCCATTTGCTATTTCTCTTTCTAACCAATTGTTATAATTTATATACATATAAAAGTTGTATGGGGTTTTTACCAATATTTCACTCTCTATAGAAGAATACAAACTTTTATAAATCCAGGGATAAAATCCTGAAAACGGTTTTAACAGAGGTTTTATCCAATATGGGATTCTTTGAGGGATTTGTCTAAATATTCTAACTATTTTTGGTTTTAAAGAATTCAATTATACCACCATACATTTTTAAAAAGTATTTGAGCATTTTAATATCTTCTTTAGATATTTCACCTAATATATATAAAACAGTTAAATATAACAATAGAGATATTGGCACAATAACAAATAGATTAATGTTATTAAATAAAATAATAAATATGCTCATAATAATTCCAGAAATTAAAGGTTTAATTATTATTTTAAACAAAGGTAACCGATAGAGATATTTTGATACAAAGTAAAATAATATTGATAGTAAAATCAAGTCACTAATCAATGTTGATAAACTAGCTCCAATATAACTAAGTTTTGGAATAAGAATCAAATTTATTATGACATTAAATATAGCACCTGTTAATGCAGCAAACGCAAACATTTTTTGTTTGTTAATTGATTGTAATGTAGTTCCTAAAAGCCAACCGATTGAACCGAATAAATGCCACCAAGCTATTATTTTTAGTACAATTATTGCATTAGCAAATGCATTGCCATAGATTAATAATATTAACTGATTAGAAAATAAACTAATAATAATTGAAATAGGTAAAGTTATTATAAAAATATATCTAAATAAATTTACATAAGCATATTCTAAGGAATTTTCAGCGGATAAATAAAATCTGGACAGAATAGGAAATGCTGAATTCATAATAACTGATGGGATAAACCCCAACGCAACGATTATTGTTACAGCAGCATTGTACCAACCAACGGCTGCTTCACCGATTAAAATTGAAAGCATGATTATGTCAATTCTATCAAATATAAAAATAAAAATATCAGTGATCCCAAAAGGTATTGCATTGACTATTGTTTTTTTCCAAAAAGTTGAATCAATTTCAAGTTTAATTTTAGTGAATTTTTTAACAGTTATTAATAAACTAAGTGTAACATTAATAATACCAGCAATTATGAATACAGAAACAACATTAATAAAGTTTGTTCCAAGATATACCATAAAAAAACTTGATAAAACGATAAATATTTTTTCTAATATGGTGATCAAGGAATTATATTCCATCCGTTCAAATCCGTGAAAAATAGCACGGAAAAGTCCCCCGTATGATGTACATATTGCATAAATACTCATGATATATGTTAAAATTTGAGTGTTGTATGAAAAATTCAAAACATTAGTTGTAATAACGATTGTAATAAAAAAGATAATAGCTAAAACTAATTTAATAATGGATATATTCCCTAAAAATTTTCCTGCTACTTCTTTTTCTCTTGATACTTCCCGTATAATCAATTGATTAAAGCCTAAATCCATTATCAAAGCGTACAGTGAAGTTAGTGCAACTGCAGAAGAATATTCTCCAAAATTCACATCTCCAAAACTTCTTGCAATAATAATTGTAAAAACTAGGCTTAAGAGAAGTGTTGCTATATTCATTATAGTTAAAACAGACGTGTTTTTAGCCATTCTTCGAAAATTATCCATTCACTCACCAGATGTCTTTAAAAGATTTGATCTCAATAAAACTACATCTTAGATAGAATTAATTTTAACATATACTAAGAAATATTTTGTGACAATTCTATTTTTTTTACTATGAGAGATTAAGTCAACAGTATTGTTATCATTTTTATTCCCAAATCGAATAATTTTATTATTTATTTGGAATCAAGAAAAATTTATTTATCATTTTAGATTAAAAAAATAATGAAATACATTTCAATATATAATGATCTTTTATAGTTACCTTTTTATCCAATAACTGACACAAATATCTTGATTTCAGAAAATAATTTTAAGAATTAATAACAATTATAGATCTGTGATTTCCAGTTCACATCTGGAAATGTATATGCATTATATAAAGGTAATGAGTTAAAACCAGTCCAAATAAGTTGTTATTATCCTTTAACCATTTTAGCTATTATAAATGAATGGTTTATGAACTCATATTCCATAGTCCTTAAATAAAATAACGTGTTTCATCATTATTTGTTTTTTTATCTCAACCATTTCAAGTGATGGCTAACTATCATTCCGATTACAACAATTAATATATAGAATAGTATATTAAAGTACTAGCCAACTCAGAAAAACTAGTTAAAATGTTACACATGAAACGTCGAGAAATAATGAAATTACTGAACAATACATGATGAAATGTCGGGTATTTACATTTATGACCCCTAATGCAAAGTCTGCTAATTTCCATCTGGTTTGTATTGAAAAAATGAGTTATAAAGATGATGACATACGTAATAAAATCACTTCTTAAAGGCAGATTTAATGGAGTTTCCCCACCAGCCTATCCTTGCACTTCAGGAAACACACGTGATCATAAATTACAGCCACAATTTAACAACTTCACATAAGATCAATATGTTTAAATGATATAATTGAAATTGAAAAGATTTATGTACTTGAGTTTGAAGATTAAACCTTTAGAAAAAATTGTATATTTGCTTTATAAGATGGATGATATTTTAAAGAAGTCAATTAATAATGGTTAAAAAGTTTATAAAGGGAAAGTATAACAAGTTTTACAGTCTTGTATAAGACAAAGGTGAGTTAATGGGATATTTAATTTGCAGTAAATGCAAGAGTTACTATAAACTGGGATCTGGTGAATCTGCAAAAGATTTTGTTGGTAAATGTAGTTGTGGAGCTAAATTAAGATACGTTGAAAATCTGGATATCGTTGACCTCAGTTGGAAACCAGTAAATGTAAAGAAAAAACCCCCAAAAACGGAGATCCTAAAAAACAGGATACAATCACTTTTTTCAGTCCATTTAGATCTGAAAACTCGTCTGGTCACTTTTTGGAACAACCTCAAAAACAGCATCCAAAACCGCCAAAGGTGGGATCATAATTATAACCCTAATTATGGGCCGCAAACAGGCAATATAAATTCCATATTAAATGAGCTAAATTTCAATAATATTCGATGGATGCTGGTAATACCAGTATCTGTGGCGATAATTGCAATATACACCCTTACACAAGGTATTTTCACTCTCTTAATTTTAGCACTGTTAGTGGCCATTGGCTACTTATCCAATAACAAAATAATTGGAACTAAAAATGCCCTAATTACTGGTGCTATTTCCTTCTTTTTTGGAAGCCTTTTCACAAGTTCGTTTCTTTTGTTAATACCTTTAACTATAGTGGGAGCTATTAATGGAGCAGTATGTGGATGGATCGGAGGATACCTGAAAACAAGATTATAACTAGCTAATATTCTATCAGAAGTTCAGGAAAAATTTAAACTGGTTTCTAATTTAAAAATTAAATAAAAAAAAGATGTGTGTAGGAGTGTCATGCATTAGCAATTTTTACTTTCTGACTGTATCTCCTTAGACAAACTCATCATGTTATTTAAGGAATCACTGTGTTTAAATCCCCATGCTACTACGTTACCTGCCCATTCCGTACATTTAAATCCGTAATCTATCCACATCCAGAATTGGTACCATTTAGGGTGTGGTTTTGGAGGTTTTTGTGGGAAGCCTGATATATCGATATCACCCACCTGGTCCATATATGTTCCAGAACCAGCAACCTTTACATCCTGTGGTATGGGTTTTTGGGAAGGTGGGACATCATTAACACCGTAGACATTCCCTCCACTGGGTTCTTCAGTTCTATTGGTCGTATTTGTCGTTGTAGCGCATTCCTCTGTAATATTATTTGGAGTTTCAGCGTTATATGAATCATTAAAAGTTGTGTTAGTTTTATTTACAACAACTAATGGTGTAGTATTAATAGCTGTGACCTCTGTTTGGGTATCTTGTTTAGGTAATGAAGCCCTATACATCAATTCTGCATTCATAAGATATAATCGATTATCCATTTTGCCTCTTTCCACAGTAATACCTGCACTTCTTTGAGTTACTACACCTAAACAAGTACTAATTGCTACGGTGGTAACCACTATACTTGCTGTGATAGCTACAAAGACAACTAAAATTGGGGATGCTCCTCCTGCTGTTCCTGCCGTTAGTAGACTGGCTACGGCGGAACAAACTCCACAAATACCTGACATGATACCCAGAATAACCGAAGCTATGGTATATTGGGCATGTAACTCGCTGCTTAGTGCATCAGGTAGTGATATTCTTGATTTTGCAATGGATCCTGCAACGTAAGCATTATTTAATTCACTGGTAGGCATGTAACGATAATCATAATCCCCATATGTCGGGTTTCCACTGAAATAACCTGTATTGTTATCATATTTCATTTTACTCTGCTGGATGTTATAATCATCGATAATAGTAAAATTAGCCACATAAATCTTTAAATCATCCAGATAATCTCCAAAGTTCTGGATAGGAGATGGATGTTTGTTTTTATAATCATCCCATTTTGGACAATTTAAAGGATATGCACTATAATTTAAAGGATTAGATTCATTTGTATTGATTGTTGTATTTTCTGCCACAGTGATGTTTTTATTGATGGTTCTGTTATAAGTGAAGTTGTTATTAGTGATGCTTTCATTCAATATTCCTGAATTATTCAAAGGCACGGCGTTGGCACACAAACCACCAATACTATACCCTAACATTAAATAGATTATTAAGAACCCTGTAATCTGACGCAAATTCATTTTCACATCACCTATCTTCTCTTAACATTTTTCACTTCTATTTTACTTAATATGAATTCCTTTCACTTACTAATAAGAGTTACCACTAAAATTTAAAAGTTTAAGTATTTAAAGTTTTTTATTTTCAGGTGCAGCTAAATATGTTGAAAGGGGGAAATATTTACAAAAAAATTAAAGAAAATATTTATTAATTTCTAATAATAATCATATATTTTAGCAGTCCAGTTCACACCGGGAGATGTGTAGGCATCGTATAGGTCGTAATGGGTCGCACCCATCCTAAAAAAGTTGGAATTATCCTTAATTATTTCAGTTGAGATGGATGAACTGTTAATGAACTCATATTCTATATTCCTTACATTAATGAAATTGGTTCCACCAGTATTGTCTGTTCTTTCTTCCCTTAACCATAATGCCAATTTAAGAGGATTTGCACTAATATAACTATCATTTTGGTTAATAAGCATCATCTCAGGGTTTATCGTGGCGTTTACCACAACTTTAACTTGACTGCCTTTAATATAAAAGTCTTTACTCGCAGTGGCTTGTAGATCTTATTTACTAATTGTCCACGTGGTGTCAGGTGGCATTTTCACTAACAAAATACTTAGAGGTATACTCACCCAAGAGTCCAAAAACTAAAAACAACACGGTTATAATTACAAATCCAACTGTTATAACTTTATTTCTTAAGTCCTGTTTCATGTTATCAACTCGTTACTCAGTTAGAATATCACTATTTTCAGGATTTATAGTTAGACTTTTTATATTTTTAATATTTAAAATAGGGAGTAGATGGTTGAAATCCTAAAAGATTTATGTGTACTGTTCCATTCGGATTTCTATGGATTTTTTCAGTGACCAGATTTAGGGCCAAAATATGTTTTAAAAATACTTTTTTCACCCAAAATTGCCACCTATCCGGTTAAATAGTTTGGAGGGATCCCAGCTTAACTTCTCCCCATAAACCATCCTCTGGGCCCGGTCAACCTCACTAAAACCATTACTTAAAAGAAATTCCACTGCTGGAATATTATTTATAGGCAGCACAAACCGGTTTTGATGTTTTGATCTTAACTTCATCAACTCTACACCAGCTTCCACATCCTGGGCCATGATGAGTCCTTCACCTAAATCCGGCAAGTAGTAACCCATAATTTCTCCCTGTTGATGGTAAACATAAGAATCTGCCAAGTTGTCTCTAAGTAGAATGCTTCTATCTTCACCAGATATTCTATTATCGAGAGACAGTACCCTTGCATGATCCTGTTTGTCCAGTTTACGGATATTATTGGAAATTTTATGGTCCACTTTTTCATCTTTGCCTAAAAACATGTATTCTGTCTCAAAGCTAAAACCCACCTTATGGTATACTTTAAATCCAGATTCGGTGGCAATTAATGATATGGTGGAAGCATCCTTCTTTTTAAGATAATTGCATAAGTAATTCACAATGAAGGTGCCTATACCTTTAGCCCTGTGTTTTTCATCTACAATTACATGGGCCAACCAGGCAGTTTTACCAAAGGATATCCCACACCCTACACCCACTATCTTTTCATCTACTAAGATTTTAATGGGATTACAAAAAGGGCTATGTATGTAAAACTTAAAATCCAGGGTAATGTCCGGCCACTTTTCTGGCTGTAAATCACTAATAATGTGGATATCCTCTTCTACTATATTATTTACAATCATTAATCCTTTAACTCCTTTTATTAAATGTTTACAATCATTAGCTTTTTAAACTCCTTAAATGATCAAATAATTCAGTAATTATTAAAACAAGCATTTAGACTTCAAATCATATCCAATGTAATTTGAGCTGCCTTCTGTTCGGCTTCTTTTTTACTGCCGGCAGTCCCCGTCCCGTAACGTTTCCCATTTATAACCGCGGTCATGGTGAATATTTTATTGTGGGGCTCTCCTTCCTCTTTTACCAGGTCATAACTTAGATCAAGGGATCTAACATCACATAGGTGTTTTAGTTCAGATTTATAGTCATAAAAAAATATGTCATTGTTCTTGATATGGGGAATCACTGTCTTGGATAAAACTTCTCTTACAATAGACAGTCCCTGATCCAGGTACAGGGCACCGATGAATGATTCAAACACATCACTCACCACTGAATCCATCTCCCGCCGGGACAGTTGGGCTCCTACACCCAATTTTATATACTGATCCAGTCCCAGTTCAGTAGAATAGGTGTAAAGGGCCTGTTTACACACGTAGTTAGAACGTATCTGGGTTAACTCTCCCTCAGTCAGGTGGGGATTATGGTTGTAAAGGTATTCAGAAACTAATAAGTCCAAAACAGCGTCACCTAAAAATTCTAATCTCTGATAACATTCATTAAGGTCGTGTTCATTGGCATAAGACTCATGGAGAAAGGCAAGCTCGTAAAAATGCCTATTATGTGGTTGGATTGAAAGCTTTTTGAGTAAGTGCATGTTATCAATTATATAGTTTTTAATAATAAAAATTCACTTTGAACCTAACATTTATATTGTACTTGTTGGAATTATAAAAGACATTGACAGGTGTTGTTATGAATTATAAACATTTTACTCTACTCTTAGCTTTAATATTATCTGCAGTTATGATCTCAGGATGTACTGAAATAAAAGCAGAGAACGGGACATGGGGCGAAAAAGAGCCTGTAAAAGCCTCAGAATTAAGAATAGTCAACTCTACCGGTGAACACTTCGACCGGAACGAGACCAGTATATACTATGTCTACGGAGATCTAAAAAACACGGCAGGTAACGACGCCTACAATGTGGTGGTTCAGGCTAAATTCTATGATGCCGAGGGAAACTTGATAGGAAACAACACCACAGGTACCGTAGATCCAGATACAGTGGTTGGTGAAGGAACTTCCTTCTATTATGTGGGTTGGGATGATCCAGACAAAAAAATTGTCAGGTATGAATTGAAAATTGTGGTTAATTAATTTATTCTATATTTAATCTCCATTATCCAGCATAATGGAGAGTCCTTCATCTAAGCTGGTTAGTGGCTTCCAACCCATTTTATCACGGATGTGTGTAATATCTGCCACAGTATCCATAACCTCATTCTTTCTCCTTTCACCAGTATAGCTCACATCCACATATCTGGAGTATAAGTCCACAATTTTTTCCACCACTTCCTCCACAGAGTAACTTTTACCATAGCCCACATTAAAAATATCCAGATCATCACGAGGAGTGTAACTACCAGCATTGATCATGGCTCTTATCACATCAGTGACATAAACAAAGTCCCTTTTTGGTTTGGGGTCTTGAAGTTCAATTTTTCCCTGATGTAACTGCTTTATAATTGAGGGAATTAGGAAATTATCCCCCTGGCCCAGACCATATATATTAAATGGCCTCAGTATCACACATTTCAACCCAAAATCTGAACTGTACCCCTGACATAACTTTTCCATAACCATTTTACTGTAGGTGTAAGGGTTGTTTGGTTCCAGAGGGTGGTCCTCATCAATAGGCAAATACTGGGGTCTGCCGTACACATAGGAGCTCATGGTCACCACCTTTTCCACTTCAGCTTGTCGTGCCAGTTCCAGGATGTTAAGGGTTCCGCCCACATTTACTTCATAGGTTTCCCGGGGATGGTCAAAGGAGTAGGGAACAAAGGTCACCGCGGCCAGGTGATAGATAACATCCACATCACCTATTTTCTTGATCTTATCCCAGTTTCGAATATCAATAAAACCATTATTCTCTGCTAAGGTCACTATCTCGTTGTCTTCTTCTAATTCAGGGAGCAGATAATCACCAATAAAACCGTCATGGCCGGTTACTAAAATCCGTTTATTTTTTAACTTCATTAAAATCTACCTTTCAATTATAAAAACCAATATAAATCCTATTTATTACCTAACAGGTTTTCAAATACTTCCTCAAATTCCTGATTGGCCCGTTCATAGTCATCGTGCCGGCCAATATCCAGCCAGTAGCCATCAAAAAGGTAACCATTAACTGTTTCGCCGTTACTTATAAGTCGGTTAATCAGGTCAGGTAGGTCAAAGTAGGTGTCATCTTCAATGTAATCTAAAACCCGGTTATCAAATATATAAACACCCATACTCACCAGATAATCAATAACTGGTTTTTCCTTATAGCCAACAATTTTATTATCACTATCGATCTCGGTAACACCAAAGTCAATGTTAACCACCCTCTTATTTAGAGCTACCGTGGCAATATCACCTTTTTTATTGTGGTATTTCATGAGATCAGCATAGTTGATATTCGTTAGAACATCACCGTTCATCATCAAAAAGGGCCCGTCCACATCTTCTCTAATTAATGAAAGAGGTCCGGCAGTTCCCAATGGTTTATCTTCTTTGGTATAGTTTATATTTACACCATATTTGCTCCCATCACCAAAAAAGGCCATTAAAAGTTCACCTAAATGTCCAATAGACATTATTATATCTTCAAATCCATTGTCCTTTAATTGCCCCACCACAATTTCCAATATGGCCTTATCCCCTATGGGCATTAAAGGTTTGGGGATGGTGGTAGTGTAAGGCCGCAGCCGCCTGCCTTTTCCACCAGCAAGAATTAATGCTTTCATTTAGTCACCTATAAATGTTGAATAAGAATTTCTAATTAACGGTTGTATATATCAGTTTTATGCAGATCCACATTCTCCCTGATCCAGTTAATAGTTTCTTGAAGACCTTCATCCAGAGACATGCTGGGCTCCCAGTTTAAAAGCCTTTTTGCCTTGGAATTGTCACACCACAACCTTTCCACTTCACTTCCACTGGGTCTGATACGGGACTGGTCAGTTTGAATGGTAACATCACGGCCAATCAGGGATATGATCTTCTCGGCTAGATCTCCAATCGAAATTTCAAAGTTAGAGCCAATGTTTATTACTTCCCCAACTGATTCAGGGGACTCTCCTACTTTGATAAAGCCTTGGGCCAAATCCTTGACGTAGGTGTAATCTCTGGTGGGATGAAGGGATCCTAACTGAATCTCGTCCTTGGTTAAAGCTTGAGAGATAATGGTGGGAATTACTGCCCGTGAAGACTGCCTGGGACCAAAAGTGTTAAAAGGCCTAATGGTTGCCACTGGCAGTTCATAAGAAAGGTGAAAACTTTCAGCTATTTTATCTGCCCCAATTTTACTGGCTGAATAAGGTGACTGACCCTGCAGGGGATGTTCCTCATCTATGGGGACGTATCTTGCTGTTCCGTAAGTTTCGCTGGTGGAGGTGTGAACTATCTTCTCTACTTGGTAGTCCCGGGCTGCCATTAACACGTTAAATGTTCCCATTACGTTGGTTTCTACATTCTCCCGGGGGTGAACATATGAGTAGGGGATACTGATGAGCGAGGCCAGGTGAAATATCACATCCACATCTTTAACTGCATCCCGGATTGCGTCATAATCCCTCAAATCTCCAGTTATAACCTCCAGGGAATTTGCCTTATCTCTTGGTAGATATTCCAGCATTCCCCAGTCGTTCCGGGAGTTGTATCTTACAAATGCTTTTAAATCAACATTCAGATCAATAAGTGCTTCGCTCAGGTGGCTTCCTATAAATCCACCGGCGCCGGTTAATAAAACTGATTTGCCTTTTAAGTTAATGATATCCTGCTCCTTCTAATTCAGTTAAAATGTTATAACAATTCTTTCTATCTCTTTATAATTCTTTCAAAACTCATATATAATTTCATGTTTTAAAGTTCCCGGATTAATTCCAGCAAACCCTTTTCACGGATCTCTTTGGGAAACAACTTTTTAATCCTGGATCGGGCCTTCTTACCGTCACCTATTTCCATTGCTTTTTTAATGGCCTCTACTGTACAATCGACATCCCCATAGTTAGCGTAAAACCCGGCATCGCCTATGGCCACTGGTATGCCGTATTGGTCTGTACCTACTGGCACGCATTCACAGAGCATTGCCTCACACACCGCCGTGGGAAGTCCCTCCCTCATGGAAAGTTGACAGTAGACTTTAGATTTCTGGAATAGTTCTAACAATTCACTGAAAGGTACAGGTCCTACAAATTCAACATTAGATGGTGCGATTTTTTTGAGTTTTTCCAGTGCCAAACCTGTGGTTCCATTTACCACAAATTTAACATCTGGCAGGTATTGGGCAGCTTTAACAAAGGTGTCTACACCCTTCAACCTCACCCGATCCCAGGTGTGACCCAGAGACGCAGTAAATACCATATCTTCCTTATCACCTTTTGCTTTGAAGGTATTGTAGTCAAAGCCGGTGGGTATTATTTTAAAGTTTTCTCCGGAAATGTGGTAATTGTCCACGGCTTCCTGTCTCATTAGGGAAGTTAAAGCGACAATTTTATCTGCATTCTCAAAAATATATTTAATACGGGCAGTTTTTACAGGATCGAGTAAAGCTCCATATCCTAACTCCTTCAGTTTTCCTGTTTCATATCCTCCAATTACCACTACAGACTTCTTGCCGAAGAATTGGGATAGTTTTACTGTCCAGTAAGAATGGATATCAGCAAACCAGGAGAATGTCATATCAGCCCAGATAACTCCACTTATCAAACTATAAATAGTTTTCATGGTGGTCAGAGGATCCTTTCGACTTAGAATAAAGTCCACTTCCCTTACCTGGAAGTGTTTTTTTAAAAGCTTCAAATCGCGCTGGACAAAGGATGATGGGTTTAAACGTACAAATAAGATTTTTTTGATGTTATTTTTAGTCATGGATTAACCTTAAAGATTTATTGTAAATATTAAAGTAATGATTTATCAACTTGATTTATAATTTTTTAGCGGTTTCTAGTTGGGTTGTAAAGCCTTTAACTACATTATTTTTAAGGATTAATTAATCTTATTTTCAAGGAGGATAATAACCTTCAGTCTCCTTTTTTTGTTTGATCCATGATGATAACATGGAATCAGCTATCTGGTAACCAGCAGTATCATTGAACGTAATTATTCCTTTATTTTTAAGAATATCTAGATATTTGGAGAGAGTATTCCTTGAAAGGTCCACATTTTCTAGAAGTTGGCTCCATTTTTGAGGACCGCTTTTAACCAGGGATATTAAAAGTTTCTTCTCTTTAGGGGTTAGTGTACCCCAAATACTTATCCACATAACTGATATTTGATCCATCTTTTTTAGAAAAGTCTCTTTCACCATTTTATCATCGTAATTTTCACCAGCAGACATGGTGTTGCAGAAGCTGTTAATGTATGCAGGAATACCCCTTGTACAATGATAAAAACGGTTAAATCCGTCTTCAGTTAACTGAATTTCAGGCACTTTATCTTTTAGATATCCTTTAGTTTCTTCTGGAGTGAAGGGATCTACATTGAATTGCAACATTCTACCTCCAAATGCTCCGCTGGCTCCGTTGATCATCTCCACTATTTCACTACTTTTTGCAGTGGATCCAGTGAAGATGTAACTTACATTGTCCTGATTTTGAGTGTAACTTCGAATAAGCCAGAAAAATGAGGCTGGGTTTTCCAGTTCTGCCAGTAATTGAAATTCGTCTATTACTATTGCAAAACCTTTAATATCCGGGGATGATTCCACAATTTTTTGTGGAAATTCCATGACAAAACGGCTCAATTTTTGATAATCGTCCTCTGTATTAGGAATAGGAATTCCTAACATGCTCCCTGCATCCTTAAAATCATATTTTTTTAGTTTCAGTTTATTGGAGAATTTTTCCATGGTATTATATATTGTCTCTAATTTACCTGAGCGATTTTTTAAGGTATTATTCATGGATTCCAGGAGATAATTCATGATAAGTTCTTCTTTAAGTTTTCCTTTTTGGCTTCCAAAGACCCGGGATACATCTACATAGGCAGTTAGAATATTGTCGGGTAGATCATCCAAGAGTTTCTTCAGGAGGTAAGTTTTTCCAACCCCTCTAAATCCAGTTACAAGTATTTGTTCTGATATATCCTGATTTAAAGCGTTTAAATAATATTTTAAGGTTTTCAATTCCTTTTCCCTGTTATAAAAGTATTTATTTAACTCTGAAGGAATGCCTAGTGGTAGTATGGGCATGAGTTTCTCACATCCTACGTGCTATATTTTAGCATATTGGTATAATTTATTATACTTTTTAATATAAATCTATTTTGTTATACTAGTATAATATCGTAGACTTATGTTTTTTAGTATACAAAACTATACTAGTATAGTTCACTTTCTATTTTTTTATCAAACTATCACCAAATCAATGTCACCCCTTGCATCTGCTATCTAAGTTCAACCATTATTATCGTGCAACATCTTCTAAAAATCACCTGATACAAACATGTTTAACAATATCATTTATATAGTCTATTACATTAATTTCTAAAAAACATCAATATTTATATATGACATATATTCATAGTCATAGCAATGAATATCATACAGATAAAAAATCATCTCCTTAGGGGTGAGAATGTTTTACTGTATAACCGCAACATTTCAATCTGTTACCCACAGTTAAAAGATGAATTCCCATGCATCTTACTGGGGGAACCCCTACCCCTTAAATTCAAACTCATAAAGTGCATCCAAAAAGTAAGTGGAGATGAATTTTCCTCCCTGGAAAAGATGAACATTCCCCAGCTAAGAGATACATTAGTTAGTAAAATAAAGGATGAAAGAATGGTTATACTCTTCAACCAGTTTGAAAGATTAACCAAGAATTCAGCGGATTTTTACCATTCACTGCACCAGAGCGGTAAAATAGTGTACATGTGCAGTTTCCAAACCAATTTTAAACAGGAAATATACGGCTTCTACCAATCATTCCAATTAATCAATAAAGAGGAATACGAATCCCAAACAGGTAAACATGATATAAACATATCCTACGCAGTTTATGTATTTCTGGGTATCGTATGTTTCTTGATCTATCTCAAAATTTCCATGTCAGCTACCATGTCCAGTGTACTGATTGGGGCCACATGGTTTGCACTGATAATTTTTAGAACATTAATCTACGTAGGGGGACGGGTATGAATAAAAAAAGTAGGAGAAGTGAAATTTTAATTATAAAAGGGGTGGTGCTGTGAGATTCTACACCCATATAGCAGGATCAGTTTTATCCTTTTTGATATTTGCCTACGGCATGAACCTTCCTGATCCTCTTTTAGGCCTATTTTTTGCGGCGTGGATCTCTGTATTTCCAGACATCATTGACAGATTCACGGGCAAACACCGGGGATGGGGCCACTCCATATTCTGGTTAATTCCCCTTTCACTGGTAACATTTTACAATCCAGTTATTGGATCTGCACTGGTTATAGGATTTGTGGGCCATTTACTCCTGGATATTTTTACGGTGCATGGCTGTCCACTGCTTTATCCTTTGAGGGAGAACAGTTTTGTATGTCTCAACAGGGTCAGGAGAATTAAAACCGGGAGTAATCAGGACAAATCAGTCCTTATATTTATAGTGCTTTTAATATTACCTTTACTGATATTTAGCACTCCATTGGGATCTATGCTGACTGGTTTTAATGGTTCAAGCACGTCCTTTGCCACAGATAACCAGACTGAAAATAATTCTGTAGAGATGAAAAGCAATATAAACATTAATCTCCAAGTCTCTGACGGGGATAATAAAAATATAACTATGGAGAAAGTGAATGATACAGTAACCACGGTTTTGGTTAAGGATGTTGAATCAGCAGATAATATATAGGACGTGGATTACTATTTTTCCTATTCCAACTTATACTTATTTGAGATTAATCTATTAATCAATATATGACCTTCTAAAACAAGAGTGTATATTCAAAAAGTTTAGCTATATCACTTAACTTGAATTTAAATTAAATAACCTCAATAATAAAAAAAAATGTAAAGATATTGTTTTACAAAATTCTTGGCAGATATCTCCCCAACATAATTACACCGGCTATACCAAATATTCCAGCAAAAAAGATCAATAATAAATTGGTTTCCAGATTTGCTATATTTTGCTCGTTAAACTGGGAAATCACATAGAAAACTATTGCCAAAATAATTAATAAAAAACTTATACCTGTTTTAACCTTATCGTTCATTTTCAATCACCTCCAAATCAATTATCTTTCAAATAATAGAAAAAACATGATATATCACGTGGATATGCTATAAAATTTGGTTATTGTCTCATTTTTTCCAATTTTGATATTTCGTCATCACTGAAATGCCCAGAATAAATATTACAATACCAATCATAGTAAAAATAAAATCTTCACCTAACCACCAGATTACGATTCCAAAAAAACTTATGATCAAACCAATAATGAACTTTTTCATATCAACTTCTGCCATTAAAACACATCTCCATTGTGTATTATAACATATATTCTATTTTAACAAATGTAATTAATTAAAACAGTATATATATTTTATTGCTCCAACAACAAATAAAATCGATAGTAATTGCCCAGTTTAAGAGACTGAAACCTTATTTTTAGTTATATTCTCCAAAACAATTTTTTAACAATTAACACCATCAAAAAAAGGCTACATTTTTAGTTTAACTTTGAGGTAAATATTATTTAAGTCTTTAAGTGGTCGGATTTATTTTTTTATGCTGGCCATTATTTTTGCTACTTCAATTTTTACAGGTAAATTTCAAGGTTTGAGGGTAAAGGAAATATTTTACTAATAACCAGTTTCATCCGGGATCAGTCTGTCCAGATATCACCTCACCACTGGAGAGATAAAATTGACAATATGCAAATCTAAGATGAGTTATTTTTTGAAAATAAGCGCTGAAATTTCCCATTATCATTATCTATTAACATATCCCATGACCCAGATTCGATTATTTCTCCTTTATCCATCAAGTAGATGTAATCTGCATTCTTTATAGTAGACTGGCGGTGGGCTATTATAAGAATAGAAATTTTTCCAGGAAGATTTTCAAGGGATTTTAATATGCGTTTTTCATTTTCATGGTCGAGATTACTAGTGGCCTCATCCAGTATTAGCAAGGATGGTTTGCGTATAAGAGCACGTGCCAGGGCCAAGCGCTGTCTTTCACCACCTGATAATCGAACTCCCCTATCACCAACAACTGTATCCAAACCATCAGGAAGTTTAGAGACAAATCTGTCTGCTGATGCCAAGTTTAAAGCTTCCCATATATCTTCTTTGTTACTAGCAGGACTTGCAAATAAAAGGTTGTTGGCAATACTGTCATTAAAAAGATAGGTCTCCTGGGCCACGTATCCAATCTTAGATCTCCAAGCGGTGATATTAGAGTTTAAATCTTGACTATCCGCGCAGATCTTACCATTATCTGGTTTAATAAGTCCCATGATTAGATCAGCAACAGTACTTTTACCTGCCCCTGAGGGGCCAGCTAAAGCTGTTATAGAACCATATTTAATGGTTAAATTAATTTTTTTAACTGCTGGAACATCCAGGCCAGGATAGTTAAATTCCACATTTTTTAATTCAACTGAATCTTTAAAATTTATTGAATTTCCTTTTGAAGATTCTTCGGCTGCACTATTGCACCTGTCTTCAAGTTCCAGAACACTCTTAAAGGCAGGTATCATGTTTATGAAATACTGGTAGTTTCTCTGAATTATAGAAAATCGGGGTATCATCCGGACAAATAAAAATAACAGTATAAGCAATTCTGCAGTGGGGATTTTTATAACTGCCACCAATATGTAGACAATAATGCTGAGTATCACCACTGATCCTACATCAAATAGGAATTTTACATCTGAGTAGCTTTTTATGGCGTCCATGTATTTTTTTGAAACTGTATCAGCTATTCTGGAGAAGATAGACACGTTTTTTTCTTCCATCTGAAAACTTTTTATGGTTTTCATACCGTCCATCTGTTTAATTGTGGCTGAATACATGTCCCGGGTACTTTCAGATAATTTAACTCCACTCTCACTTGAGGATTGGGTTCTCTTTTTAAGTATTAATAGGAGGATGAGTCCCACCAGAAAGATCAAACCAGTTATAATGCCTGATACTTTTAGGGCGAATATGATGTAAACCAGTAGAACAATGGAACTGGCCAGCATGGATAAAAACTGGTTAGTGCCTAGGATGATCCGCTCCACCTCGTAGGTTAAAGCATGGGCAAAATCAGATGTCTGGTTTTTCACAAAAAATAGCCAATCTGAGTAGGTGATGGCCTGAAATAATTTCTTTCTAAGGTGAGTCGCAAATTCGTACTGGATACTTGAACTTCTAAGTGTCTGCAACCTGAAAAAATAAGCATTTAAACTAATTATCACTACGTACAAAAATAGAATAGTGGCCAGGGAGGGTTCTATATGTATGAATTTGAAAAATGACGCAATAAATCCTTCAATCTGGCCCAGACTTCCACCCTGAACATTTAAACCCACCAGCTGTAAGAGGGGTACCAGTAATATTAGGCCTATACCTTCGGTTAGGCTGATTAAAACCATTAAAATAATAGCTATTAACACTTTTCCTTTCTCAAAGTTGAAGAGAGTATATATGAATTTCCAGAGCCAGTTTCTACCTGAAAATTGGTTATTTGTTAACATAATGATTCTTTTGAATTTTTATTCTTGATCTTTATTTGATTGAACATCCTTTTCTATTATTTCTGCTAGTTGTTCAAGTTCACTTAAAGAGTCGTAGCGGTTTAAATATTTTATGGGAACTCTCCGGACAATTTCAGCGTATTCCTGGAAGTGGGATTTTTCATCTGCTTCCTGGAAAATGTTGGCACAGTATGAATTTCTAATCAACTCAATAAGTGATTCTGAGTAATTTAATTCACTTAAACCAATTTTACTACTTTTTTCAAGGATGTATATGTGTTTAAGGGGCAGTATGCTGGTTGACTGTTCTTTCAGTTGACAGGATCTTTTAGGTGACTGGGAGTGTATCACATTCATATTACTAAATTTTTCCTTATATTTGTTGTATACTCCGGGCCATAGTTTTATTCTACCGATGCCAGGATATACTGCAGGATTATCTTTCTGGTCAAATTCAACACTTAAAATATCGTCAGCTATCAGGGGGTATCCTCTTGCTATTAAGGCCATGGTGGTTGTGGATTTGCCCATTCCATTGTGGCCCATAATGGCTACTGCCTCTCCATTTATATTTACAGCACTGGCGTGTAATATTAATCGATTGTGACGGTGCAATAATATGCCCAGTGCCGGACCTAAAATTAGTGATCTAAGAAAGTTTTCTTCAATTTGTGAAGAGTTATTTACTATTATTTGGTTACTGTGACGGATTTCACATACATCTGTATCGTTCCAGATTACATACACAGAATTTTTAGTTAAGATATAACGGCTGGCAACCCTGAATATTCCTTCACTAATTATGTCTGATTTAGATGAATCTACTTTTCCTAATGATATTTTGACTTTGTTTAGAGTTGATTCATTATTATGTGAATTTTCTCCTTTTAATTCAGGGAACTGTATTTCTGATTGGATTTTTAATCCATGTGTTATATAATTAAACATTTGACTCCTTAATCTAAGTTTTAATAGATTGCTAACTGTTTTTTAAGGGAAATTGTTATTTAAGTTATCATTTCTTTTGATAATATTTTTAAAATTTTTTTAATTATTATTTCTGATTTTTCAGTTTTCTTCATATGAGAACCATGTTAAAATTTACTTCATAATTATTTCGTTATAGGTTTAATAAGTTCATTTTTAATTTTAAAGCCCATTTTCTGCAATAATTTAGAAACCTTTATAAGGGGTTTTCACAAGAATATAATATATCATATATAATACTGTGATAATAATCACATAAAAAGAGGGTTTATAAGTAAATTTCACAAATTATATAAAAAGTTTTTAGGAGTGTTTAGGGAAGAAGGGTGAGTTACATGAATAAAAGAATTTTATTAATTTTTATAACGATATTTGTGGCAATTGTATTAAGTGGGGCTGTATCTGCAACTACACAAAACAATACAACTTGTTCTGATCCAATAATTAATGGAACAGTAACTATAAGTGAATATGGAAATGTAAGGCCACTGCCTAATGCCACAATTACAGTAAACAGTACTGGTTCCAACAGCAGGGTGCTCGGAACCACTACCACAGATGCAAATGGATACTATTCTATTAATTTTTACAGTACTAATACACAATTCTTGGTAACAGCAAGCTATTTAGGATGTAATTCAGTTACCAAAACTGTTAATGTCAGTCAAAGCTCTAATCCTCAAGACCCTAACTATTATGGAACATCAAACATCCAGTTAACTCCTAAAACTGCAACCTGGAACGGTCAAATGGGATATTATTCATCCATATATATTACATATTATGATGGATATTACAGTGCTGGAGAACTGAAGACATCTATTTCGGGAGATAGTGCAACTTATAACGCTTATTGTATCGACATATACACAACTATTCATTCTGGAGGTCAATTACTGGTTAACGGACCACTACCTGGAACCACTGGAGATTTATCAGACCAGGTAGATTGGGATAAAGTTAATTATATTATAAGCCATTACGCAGCTAACAGCAACCTTGAAGGGGCTGCAATACAGGCAGCCATATGGTATTTCACCTCAGCCCAGTACGGAGAATACCCTGGAAATGACCCAAACCATCCCGGATATTATCAGTTTATGACCAATCCAGAGGATGCTAAACTAAATACGTGGTATAATCCTAATGCTGTTCGAGATAGGGCATGGGAGATAATTAATTCAGCCAACTCCATGAATTATCCTTCTACTGTCACTTTGGAGCCAGAAATAACTCGGGTAGAAAACGGATCTGATGTAGTTATAACTGCTACAGTAAGAGATCAAAATGGAAATCCTCTACAAAATATAACCGTAAATTTCACCACTGATAAAGGAAACCTCAGTTACGCAACTAGAACTACCAATGCAAATGGACAAGCCAGCGTAACATTATCTAATGTTGGCGATAATAGTACAGCAACTGTAACTGCATATGTTACTGGGAAATACGGAACTCTTCTCTATGATGATGTGAACAATCCTTTACAAAATTTAGTTTGTGCTCAACTTTTACCTTACACATTATCTGATACATCGACCATTAATTTTGACAGAAAAGTTGATGTTCAAATTACACAGACTGTGGATAAGCCAGTAGTGAATGTTGGTGATACTGTAAACTTTACTATCACAGCTCGTAACACCCACAGTTATAGAAATGCTACAGGAATTATAATCGAAGATATCATACCCGAAGGACTATCTAATGTCACTGTAATACCATCAGTTGGAACATTTTACAACAACTTATGGGTTATACCTTCCCTTGCAGGTGGAGCCACTGCAACTCTTAATATAATAGGAACAGTCACAGCCAGCATGGCTGGATTAACTGTAACCAATACTGCTACCCGTGTCAGTCAGGATCAGTACAATTCCCTACCTGCAGTAGCAAGTGCCAGTGTTTACACTAAAATGGCCATGGTGGATATAGATGAAACAGTTAACACACCAGTAAATGTTGGAGATACAGTTACTTATGTGGTATCAGTTACCAATAACGGACCAGATACAGCCACTAATATTGTTGTAGAGGACAATCCACCATGTTGCTTAAACAATCTTACAATAACACCATCAGTGGGAACCTATGAAAACGGAATTTGGACAATACCATCACTTGCCAGTGGGGCTACTGCTACGTTGACCATAAGTGGGATAGCAACTTCCGTCATGGCAGGTTGTTGTACTCCTAACACTGCAACTATAATTAATCAAACTGAATATGACCCTCACACTATAGGGGAATCTGTAACTAGAAGCACTTATACAAAATTAGTTGATATTTCTATTAGCCATACTAGTTGGTATTCAGGATTGTACACATATACTTATGGTTCTTCACCTGTGTTTACTGTTCGTGCAATGAATTCTGGACAAGATGAAGCATCTGGTGTTGTAGTTGAATATAAAGTTGGTGATGGGTTTGAATATATTCTGTCTAATCCTTATCAAGGAACAGTTAGTTACGATCCTGAAACTAGAATAATTACTTGGAATATAGGAGATATGCCTGTTGGTGGTAGAACTTATCTTTATGTTTATTTAAGGGTAATTGAAACAGGGGATCACACAGTTGATTTAACTAATACTGCTTCACTTAAGCATGTTGATCAAGATGATCAAGACGATAGTAATGATGAGGTTAGTAGATCGATTTATGTGGCTCCTTCTGCGGATGTTCAAATAGATCAGACAATGGAACAAACTAATCCGGAACTAGTTACTATTACTATTATTGCTACTAATAATGGGCCAAATACTGCTAATGGAATAGAAGTTTCTGAAAATATTCCATCAGAGTTGTTTAATGTAACTGTAACTCCTTCAGTTGGAAGTTACAGTAATGGAATTTGGTATATACCTTCACTTGAGGATGGTGATATAGCAACTCTTATCATACAGGGAACTATTAACCAACCTTTCCAAACAATAAAAAATACCGCCACAAGAACCAGACAGAATGAAACAGACTGGAACCTCAACAATAACTCCAAAACATGCATTATTGGCGAATCTACGAAAGACATTGATATTTCTATTAGCCATACTAGTTGGTATTCAGGATTGTACACATATACTTATGGTTCTTCACCTGTGTTTACTGTTCGTGCAATGAATTCTGGACAAGATGAAGCATCTGGTGTTGTAG
>Ga0067045_1002092_pt1 | contig 89960 bp, 73 predicted proteins | sample TerdegcTABiofilm_FD_59184 | JGI IMG/M metagenome (GOLD analysis project Ga0067045, IMG submission 59184) | Combined Assembly of (Gp0054472, Gp0054536) Wastewater bioreactor microbial communities from Singapore -Terephthalate degrading...
TCGACGAAGCGGGTTTCACCGATGAGCCGCTGACGGGCGTCATAGGCAAAGGCGACAATGGTCGTCGTGGGCGGGTCAACAGTGTAGTCCGTTTCGGTTCGGCGGGCCACGGTGTTGTTGGGGTTCCAGGCGTATTCGATGCGCAACAACAGGTCGTCCGCCGCATCGCGATGGTCGATTCTCACCAACCGGTCGGCCGCGTCGTACGTCCGCACCGTTCGGTTACGGATGTTGACGCCGTCGGTGTGGACGATCTCGGTCAGTCGCCCGGCCGCATCGTAGGCGTACACCACGCCAACCGTGCTGTCGGCGTCCGTCCGGACAATGGACTGCACGCGGCCCAGCGCATCGTACGCGTAGGCAAGCTGGCTTCCGTTGGGCCCCACGATCTGAAGCGGTCGACCGTCGGGATCATACTGAAGGACGCGGAACTCGCGTTCCACCTGCCACTGAATGGAACTGTACTCTTGCTGCCGGAAGTTGAGAAGCATCTGCCTCGGACGGCCCAGGGCGTCGTACGACCACGTTCGTTCGCGATACTGGAATTGCGAGTCAGACGCCAAGTAGGTGAGGCTCTCGGCCACGATCGGCCGGCCCACAATGTCATAGCGGAGGCGGCTCGGCGCTTCGACCTGAACACCCTGTGGGGATGGAACGCGTCCGAGGCGGACCGGCGGGTGCGGTCCGCGGCCCGGATCGTCGCCGGCAGCTTTCCAGAAGGGCCCAATAACGCAGTGTTCGCAGGTCTCTGTTCCGGTGCCAGCCACGGCGTTCCCGTTCGAATCGTGACACACGCGATTGGAGGGGTCGTTGCCCGAGCTGTCTTCGGGACCGTTACTCACGGGCCAGCCTAGCGGGTTGTTGACCCAGCTTCCCTGCACACAATGCAGGCAGTTGACCGTTTCGACGTCTCGTCCTGCCTGCTCAAGCCCCTCCCACGTTCTGCTGAGGTAGCCGTAAGAATCGTAGAAAAAGCGGTGGTGCACGCCATTGGCGTCGCGGACAAGCATCAATTGCCCAAAGAAACCACCCGGCTCACCTAAGTAGTATTGGAGCGTCGTGTCGGCCTGTCCGTTGTTCTGCCCGTCAGGCGGCTCGCTGATCCGGGTCAGCAAGGTCGGAAAATTCGGGTCATAGCCGTACTGCACGTTCCATCCGCACGCGGGGGGCATCGGGTCGGCCGCCTCAACCAAGCGGTAGAAGTTGGCAGGCGTACCTCCTGGATGCTCCCAACGGAAGCGCCACACTTGGGCATCGGGTCCCGTCAACGGACTCTGAGCGGTCAGGAGGTTCCGAACGGGACCGTATGTATACCTCCAGGTGTGCCCCAGGGGATTCGTGGCCGCCCGTACGTTGTGTTGGCTATCGTAGGTCCACCGGTGCGTATGACCCAACGGATCCGTGGTCTCACGAAGATTCCCCAACCCGTCGAACCGGAACTGCCACGTGTATCCGCGCCGGTCCGTCCACGTCGTCGTCCAGAACCCGCCGGCCGCCGGCACGTCGTAGGAGAAGTGCTGCACGTAGGGCGTCGCGGGGTCGTTCGGATCCTCCGGGTCGAAGACCGCGCTCAGCCGACCGTCCCCGTCATATGCGTACGTCCAGACCAGTCCGTCGCGACTACGCACGGAAGAAATGCGCGAAGTGGAATCGTACGTGAATTCCACGTACGACTCAGGGTTGTTGGGATCCAGAGGATAGGTGAGGTCACTGTCGGGCAGCAGGTTGCAGTAGAGGATGCGGCGTAACCGGCCCGCATCGTCATACGTGAAACCCCACTTCCGCCCGCCGGGATCGTCGATCTGGCGCAAACGGCCCGTCCACGGACCGGAGTCGTAGAAGGCCAGGTTCAACGTCCCATGGTTGCTGATTTGAAATATGCGTCCGCACGAACTGCCCCCGCGCCACACCTGCACGTCGGCAGCATTGTATGTTGAGAACGGATCGCGCACGGCCTTTAAGCAGCCACGCTGATTGAATACCAGGGTCGTCAGATCTGGCCTGGTCAGGACCCACTCCCGCGATGGGTAGCCCGTCCATTTGAGCTCATCGTAGATCCCGGGTGGCCCTCGCCACACTCCGCTGTTTGGGTCCCAGCGAAACAGGATTCTGGATCCGTCGTCGCCGACCAGATCAATGGGTGGGTGGTTCGGGTCATTCGGGTCCGCGTTTTCCAGGTGCGCACCGTAGCTGAAACTCCACCCGTCGCCCAGATCGAATCCCCACGCGTTTGGATCCGACCCACTCGCGGCTGTAAGACTGTTGTGGTAGAGCGAGAAGCTAACAGGCGGTCCAACCGGATCCCAGCCCGTCAAAGTAATCGCCGTCAGCACGTTCCCGCTTTTCAGGTTCACCAACGAAAACGGCGAGATGGTCAGCCCCGCTCCCCACGGCGGCGGGACACCCAATATTGACCAGTCCTCCACTTCGACGGATGGCGGTGCCGGCGGCTCGACGGACGGATCGTCGCCCCAAGGCGGCGACAATTCGCCGGCGGCCTCACGATCCCACGTGATAGCCGTGGTGCCCGGGGGAGCCACGGCGTCCTGTCCAAGAAAACCGTTCCGTCGCGCCACTCGCGCGAAGAACGAGCGCACGATCGGCGCCAGCGCCGCCGCCACAGGCGCGCCACGCCGCACCATGTCCCAAGATGCCGCCTCACGACAACCGGTACCCGGCCCGGCAACCGCTCGTTCCGGCGTGCAAAAGATCGCCGGCAACATGACTGCGATGCCGAACACCGACTTCGACCACCTGTTCACAGAGTCACTCATGACGCCGCCCTCCGACGTTAAGGCTGCTAACGCCTCATTCGCTGCGACCTGACGCCCGCCCGCGCGGGCTCCGAACAGGCCGGCGCCATCCCTACCACGCCGGCGCTCGCATCCCGCGAAGTGGGACATTTTCGCGCAGGTGGGACATTTTGGCCCAGGTGGGACATTTCGGCGCACCCAGGACATTTTGGCCCACCTGGCACACCCACGCGCAGCAGCACGCTGCCCATGCAGCCGTCGACGGGCGGCCGCCGCACCCAGGCGTTCTACTCAACCTGCGTGCCAGCCACGCCAGAGCAGGTGCTGGCCTGGGACGCGCCGGTCCGCCGTCACACCCAAGAAGTGAGGCCACGCAATGCGGCGGGGGGAATTGCGCACGTGACCAACGGTGAGGACCGCGCCCATGGAAGCATCGTTGTGCCGTTCATAAGCACGAGTCTTCGGGGCCACAGATACTCCCGAAGAACGGTGAACCCGGGGACCCTACGGGCGCGCGCTTCTCTCGCGCAGAGGATGTCTCATCACGACGATAGACGAGAAGACGGGGTACGCCATGCGCACACGATACACGTCGAAACGCTGCCCATCCCAACCCAGTCGATCAAATACGTACTGAGCCAGCTCCACGTACCGCGGGACATCCGGCGTACCGACAACCCCCGCCCCCTTCCCAAGGTACTCCACGGCCCCATTGATCGGGAGTCGCGGGGGCTCGCGACCGCCGGCCGGGTACTCCGGCGCACCCGGAAGGTCACCGTAGATGATTAGTTCCGGCTTGAGCGGACCGAACATGTCCTCATGCACGAACAAGTCATTGATCAGTACTTCACAGGGGGTGCGGACCAACGCGAAGTACTCATTGTGGCGATTGTGCTCATCGCAAAAGTACGACGCGGCGTTCCGCACAACATCGGCCATGACGCAAGTAACCGCGCCCGTGCTTCCAACGGGCCCTTCGACCAATTCATGCTCGACGTACCCGTCAGTCCTCTCGATCCGCCGGCATTCGGGCAGCGGTCTCGTGCAGAACTCCGTCAGGAAGGGGACCGCGAGTGTGCCGTCCGCCCCTGCGTCGGCGGGCGCCTCAACCGGGACGCGCACCGGGACCCGGCGCAGCACGCCGTCCATGTCGATACACCGTGCCCGCGCGATGACCCAGGGAACGTTCGGGCGAATCCGCCGGAACCCGATTAGCCCGCGTACCGTTACCCCATCCGTCATCCCGTATTCGCTGCCAGGTTGCAGGAAGTGGGCCAGCAACATGGTCTTGGCCTGAACGCCCCAGATATGGCTATTCCCTCGGAAGGCCTCCCGCCGATGCGTAAGGTGGATCTCGTCGGCCCCGTTGCTGGCACGGCCGCTGATCATCAGGTCAAACGTCGAAAGATCGCCGGCGTGCAGCGTGACCAGCCGCTCGAATTCCTCCGCCGCCTCCGATACGGACTGGATCAGGTCGGGGGCAACGCCGCGCCGCGCGGCGGCTCGGAGGAGCTTCCGCATCGCGCGACGGCCAGGGACGTACCGTGCGCCAGCCAGAAGGTCAACCGCGCCGACGATCTGGAAGACCGACCAACTAAGCTTGGCGTCGATGCCCAACGCCCGCTGCAGCTCAACTGGCTTGGAAACGCCGCCGGCAATCGCGCCGATCAGAGCGCCAAGTGCGCCGCGCATCTTCCGCAGGGCATCGACCGCGTGAGCTTCGAAGGAAGCAACCTTTGGAGGATCACTTGCTTGCAACATTATAGGATCATTGCCTCTACGACCGGATTGTACCGGCCGAGGAACGGATGTTCAACTACCTGTACGGATTTTTTGAATGCTTTCATGAAAGATTTCGTAAAAATAATTGACACGCTCTTTGCGGCCCGTTATCCTTGGCCGGAGTAGTGCCGACATGTTCTCCGTGGCGGACGTGGCCGGGGCGGCAGCGGAGCCGGCTCTGGGACCTCTCCGGCGGAGGAGCCGGCTGGACGGAGGAGAGTCAGACATGTCTACGCAGAAGCTAGTTCCGACGTGCGCGGTTGGGTTCGAAGTGTTTTGTTCTCGACGTCTCTTGCCGGTTGTTTTTTCTCCTGCACTCATCGTCGCCCTGGCGCTGCCGCTTGTTGCGCAGACCCCGATGCCCGACCGCCCTGCGCCATTCGTTGCGCCGCCGGCGGGGACCGCGTTTTCGTCGGGCGGCGGCGCGGCCCAGTCGGTTGGTGGCATGCGGCCCGGTTGGCCGGTCAACTTGCACCTGAACAACGCCGGGTACTCCTATACGCCGACTCTGTACGACATTGACCGGGACGGGGCGGCGGAGATCTTCGTGACCGGCGGGCACACATTCGGCCTGCGGGGTGACGGGTCGTTTCTGGCCGGCTGGCCCACTGCCGAAATGTACGCCATGGGCTATGGCACGAATGGTTGCCTGCCCGGACCTTCGGTAGCGGATTTCGACGGCGACGGCACCGCAGACGTGCTGTGGATGCTGCGGGACTGGTACTACCAGACGCTACGTACGTGGACCTTCAACGGGCGCAAGCTGGATGGCACTAACCTGCTGAGCTTTCCTCAAGAGGCGCCGGATGGCGGCGGCAATGCGCTCATTTCGCCCTTCGTCTTGGGGGACGTCAACGAAGACGGGTACCTGGAGGCGTGGGGTTTCCACACGGTCGGGAACACGTTCGATTACAACAGAATTTCCGCTTACGACCATACTGGCGTTCGGCAGTTTACGATCCACCTGCCCGACACGGAGAGTGTCCAGGGCCTGTACTTCGGCGACATCGACGGCAACGGCCGGCGCGAGATGTTCGCCCTCGCGTGGCAATCGCCCTCTTACATCCTGCATGTCTTCAACGCGGACGGCAGTGAACAGGCCGGCTATCCGCGCCTGGTGTACACCTTCACCGACGGGGGATGGTTGATGGATGGCGCGCCCGTGCCGGTGGATCTGGATGGCGACGGCGACCTGGAACTGCTCTTCGGGTATTACAACTACAGCCTGATCTCGTTCGCGCTGGCGCAGCACCACGACGGCTCGGCCGTAGACGGCTTCCCCATCATGGTCAACACGGGCAGCCAACTCTACTCACTGGGTCTCGGCGACGTCACCGGCGACGGCCTGCCCGAACTCATCGCGCTCGATAACCGCCTAGCGGGTGGCGACCGCATCAACGTTTTCGACCTTGCCACGCACACGTCCCTGCCTGGCTTCCCCGTCGAACTGCCGGTCTGGATCCACGCCTTCCCCGCCGTGGCGGACGTGGACGGCGATGGCCAGCAGGACATCCTGGTATCCGCCGACGAGGGGCTGATCTACGCGGTCAACGGCGCCGGTCAGGTGCTGCCGGGCTTCCCGAAGCAGTTGAGCGGCAGTGGAACTTCGGGCGTCGCCGTGGGCGACATCGACGGTGATGGACTGTTCGAAATCATTGCGTCGAGTTGGAACGGCTTCGTGCATGCCTGGGACACGCTGGCGCCGGCCCGCGCCCACCTGGCCGATCGGCCGAGCTTCGGCATCAACGCGCGGAACACGGGCGTGGTTGGGGACCGCCAGTGCTCGGAACTCGGCACCGTGTGGTTGGACCACCCGGCATACAACTGCGCGAGCACCGTCATAGTCCGCGTGCTCGATTGTGGGCTGAACCTGGACCCGACTGTTCGTGAGACCACCACCGTCACAATCGTCTCCACCACCGACCCGGTTGGTCTTGCCGTTCTCTTGACAGAAAACACTCCCGACTCGGCATGCTTCGTCGGTTCGGTCCAGCTTCGCGCCACGGGGGAGCCTGGCGCGCTCCTCGTCAGCGACGGCGACCTGATTAGCGCCACCTACACCGATGCGGACAATGGCATTGGTGGCTACAACGTCGTTGTTACGGACCAGGCGATTGTCGATTGCCAGCCCGCGCTCATCTCCAACGTGCAGGTCACAAACCTCTACGGTACCAGCGTAACCGTGACATTTACGACCTCCGAACCGGCCCGGGGCCGTGTCCGGTTTGGTACCGCGTGCGGTAACCTCGATCGTGTCGCCGGTGCCGCCGGCCTCGTGACCGAGCACGCAATCCTGGTGACCGGCCTCACGCCAGAATACACGTACTACTTCGCGGTCGAGGTGGAGGACGCCAGCGCAAATATCACCATCGATGACAACGGCGGCGCCTGCTATACCTTCGTGACGCCCCCCGCACCGGACTATTTCACCGAGCTGTTTACCGCGGCGCCGGACCTGGCGTACACGAGCTTCACGTTCCGCCCCGACAACTCGCTCAGTCACTACGCGGCTTGCAAGTCCGCGATCGCCGCCCTGCCGACCGATCCCGCCGGCGGCAACCCACTGATGCTACAGGACGACGATTTCGCGCAAATCACGCTGACGATACCCGTTGCGCTGTACGGCACCAGCTACGACACAATCTTCATTGGCAGCAACGGCTACATCACGTTTGGTGGCGGCGATACGGAGTGGACCGAGTCACTGGCCACCCACTTCAACATGCCGCGCATCTCCGCGCTCTTCGAGGACCTGAACCCGCTGCAAGGGGGGACCGTGTCGTGGAAGGAGCTCACCGACCGCGTGGCTGTGACGTGGGACGGCGTCCCGGAATGGGGTGCGCTGCCCAATACGTTCCAGATCGAACTATTCTATGATGGCACGATCACCCTCAGCTACCTCGCACTCGGCTCCACCCACTGCCTGGCGGGCTTGTCCAACGGGCAAGGGGTTCCGCCGGACTTCCTCATGAGTGACCTGAGCGGCCTGGCGCCGTGCTGGCAGGCAGGCGATCTCAACTGCGATGGTAGTGTCACCTTCGCCGACATCGACCCGTTTGTGCTGGCCCTGAGCGGGCAGGCAGCGTACGAGTCGCAGTACCCGGGTTGCCGCTGGCTGAACGCGGACTGCAACGCCGATGGGGACGTGACCTTCGCCGATATCGATGCGTTCGTCGCGTTGCTTGGGAATCGCTGAGCCTCGCGAGTCCTTACAAGCAGGCCGGTGCCGTTTGCATCCGGTATTTGCCAGCCACCGGCGAACAAATGCACCGGCCTGCCCCGATCATCCCGGATCGGCCGAAGACTCCCAAGGGTGACCGACCGGTCGCAGACAAGCGCGGGACTGGCCCTAGCCCGCTCCGGATGCTTAACCAAGATGCGAAGTGAGAGGACATGCCACGCCAACCCCACAAGGGAGCCGCAGTGTCCGTAGCGGCGAAGCTCGTGGAAGGCCGTGCGCGAGATGGTGAAGCTGAGCACCTCCACATTCTGAATGTAGCCTTCGCGTCGCGCGGGCGGTCGGCTAGCAAGAGCGCGGATCAAGACCTCTGAAATGGGGCGTTCCAACGAGTTATGACAGAGCCGAGTTTGAGGAACACTTCGCGGATGTTCGCCCGGGGGTCGTGACGCAGCCGCAAGCGGCGAAACTGGTCCAGCCGGTCCCCGCGACAGCGGGGGCCGGCTCAGCGTACGATCCACTACCGAGCGCACCGTTCCCAGCCCAGCGCCGTGCCCAACCCGCTCCCGTGCCCAGCGTGCTCTTGTGCCCGGCATTCCGCGGCGCCAGGAGCGGCTCGATCCACCGCAGCTATAGCAGCATCCGGTGCCGGCGCGAGTTGTAGATTCGGTCGCCGCACAGGCGCCGTGGTGTTCGCCCCGGTCTTCACAGGCCCGCGTCCTCGGCGCCGAACGCGGGCGCGGCGATGCTTCGGCAAGCATGAGACTTTCGTACCGTACGCCAAGGGCATTCGCCGCGGGAGGACGGGGCTTCACCCAGCGGTGCCCACGCTCGACAGCAGCCAGCTGATCGCCGTTCCCTCTGCGGGGAAAGGGCAGGAGGCGGTGGCGAGTCCGCGGTCCTCACCGCCGTTTGCCAGCCCCAGGGAGGAAGCTGACGGCCCGAGCCCCCGCCAACCGCTGACTCAGCCGCGGCGCTTCACCGCCGATGCCGTCTTGCGCTTCCCAACACGGGGCGCTCCCGCGACGGCCGGTTACAGGCCGCCGGGCGGCAGCTCCGGCCAGCGTATCCAGCGGAACCAGCTTACCTGGTTGTAGATGATCCGCTCGGGCTTGTCGTGGTCCGCATGCCCGTCCACAAACAGGATATTCATTTTGCCGAGATGCCGGGCACCGATAATCCTGTACTGCGAAGGATCGACGGACGCCGGGACGGGGTCGCCCTGCACAGTCCGGTAGCCCGCGAAGAAGTTGTCGCGGTTGTAGCGCCAGCCCGGATCATTGACGGTCTCGATCGGTCGGTAGTTTTCCATCAACGCCGTGACTTCCCCCGAACGCTTGCAATTCTCGACTGGGTTCACCCAGGGAGGCGTCTGGGCGTTTCCGCGCTTGAGATTCTCATTGTCAGCCGGCCGGTGATGCTCCTCTGTGAAGGCGTAGCTTCCGCCGACCTCAACCCGGTCGACCGTGCGGCCGGTCCCGCGCCAGTTCTTGATGCCGCGCGAGGCCTTCTCTGAGGGGCACAGAAACACTGACTTGCCGCCGGCGCGGATCCGATTCCCGTTGTCGTCGTATTGTTCCAGTTCCTCGTTGATGATCTTGGCCTTGAAGAACGGAACCGGCCAACGGTTCTGGTTGCCCATGCTGTCGATCGTCGGAGGCCAACAGCCTTTCCACTCCTGGGCATACATGAGAAACGCCTGGCCGATGCTGCGCAGATTGCCTTTGCAAACAGCGCCCCGCGTCTGCTCTCGCGCCCGATTAAGGCTCGGCAGCAGAATCGAGATCAGTAACGCAATGATGGCCACCACGACCAACAACTCAATCAGGGTGAACCCCCTCTGCCGCCGTCCGGTCGCGCCCCGTCGCTCGCGCTGTCTACTCATCACTGTTCCTCCAGACCTCTGTACGACAAATAGCTATGGATGGCCAGGCCGCGGCAGCCAGTCTCGTAGCCCAGCACACGCCGCAGCGTCGCCAATTGCGTCACAAAATACTCTCTCGGATAACGGCCCAGGCTGATGCCCTCCTCGACCCGCGGCCCGACGCCCAGTTCGACCGAGGTGAACACGGCTACCCCGTAACGCCTGGCAAGCTCGAATTCGTCCCGGCAGATCGCCACCACTCCGTTCGGGCCCAGTACTCGCTCGCGATAGGACATGACGCCCACGTTCTGGACGATGCCGAACAGGGCCTCCAGCAGCGATACCGTCCCCCCCGCTGTCTCGACCGGGAAGGACGGTTCGCCAGTGGGTTCCCGCCGATCAAACCAGCTCGGAATATCCAGCCCCAGCTCCAGGCCGGCCGCGTTTGCCCGCCCACGCAGCTCGCGGTTCAGGTCCACGTATGCGGCGATGATCTCGCCCCGCGTGGATGGGTCCTTCCACACCGGAAGAATGTACGGCTCGTTGTCCAAGTGCAGGGCGTCGAAACGAGCTTCCGGCGGGCTCTCCTTGTTGAACTGGTCCAGAGCCGCCACAAGCGCGAACATGCGGCCGTGATTCTCTCGCAACACGTACTGCGGCGCACCATCCAGCGCATGGACGCGGATGCCCGCGCGGCGTGCGGCTGCGTTGAACTCCCGGAGAGCGTGCGCAAGTCGGAGCTTGACCTGCCCGTCGCTGTAGTCATACGGGATCTGCACGAAGAGGTCCGTCATGCCGTGCGAGCGCGCGAATTCCAACAGAGCGCCGGCACGGTCCTGCTCCGCCAACTCGCGCTCCGTCGTCCACACCCACGTCGCAACGCGCAGCGGCCGCGGTGGGTCTGGCGAAGCCGGCTGCCACACCGCCGGCGTCTCGGATGCGCAGAAACGTGCTCGGTCCACCGCCAGCCAAGCCGGACCTTCTCCCTCCAAGATCAGCCGAATGACTCCGGCCGTCTTGCTCGACACCCGAAAGACCAGCGAACGCCAATCGTCCGCGTGCAGCTTGAACGCGTCCACTGACGCCACAACGCTGCCCGGAACCTCAGCGCCAGGCACAGCCTCCGGATTGAGCTCGATCCGCAACGTGCGGCGGCCGAGCGCTCCGAGGAGTCGCAACTCCAGGAACGGCGTGGCACTGATATCCAGCGGCCGACGCTGTTCCGCCATGCGTTCGTTGTCGAACAGCGGGATGACTGCACCGACGCCGCTTGGCCCCGCCCGCTCCAGAACGTCCACACGCCAAGCCCACGCCGGCGGACGCCCAAGCTCGGCCAATGAATCGCGTACGGCATCCGGGCGACCCCCGATCACCTGGAAGAATCCGCCCTGTGCGGTAGTCACGCCCGAGCCGAAATCTGCGATCACAACGTCGCCCGCGGGTTGAGTCGCGGCATTGCTGGCTGCCGACTGCGCCAGGGCGCCCGCTGTTACCAGCGCAAAGGCGAGGCCGCCGATAGCACACAGGGCACCTGGCACTATTGCCCCTCTTGGCAACGAGCGGCGAAGGCGAGACGCTGAAGTCCGGTTTCCCGACACGCTTGCTCCCTCATGCTGAGAGGGGCACAGGTCCTCACCGCGACTCGTGCGCAGGCGTGGCGAGAGCGCCACCTGTCCGTTCTGGGGCGACGTCTGTGCCACTGCTCGCGAGCGGCGCCGCGGCATCTGCGCATGCCCTATTGCTGCCCTACGGCGTTGCGCGTTTTCGGCGGCTAGTAGCACCACGGTAAGAAGCCCTCTGTCACATTCGGGCCGCGATAGCCGTCACGCCACGTCTGGAAGTCGTTGAAGTCGACGTCGCCGTCGTAGTCCGCGTCGAAGTGCTGGCACTCGGCCGGGTAGCTGCCGAAACACTGTTGCACCCCGGCGAAATCCGCCAGATCAATATCGCCGTCCTGATTTACATCCCCCCACAGCACGACCGGGTCATCGATCAGCGTGACCTTATCGAACCGGAAAGCGTTGGTGCCGCCAGCGGTTTCGCGGCGCCACAGGAAGCGAATCGCTCGCACGTGGTTCAGGTTCAGGCCCGGCACCGTTCCGATTGCTGAGCTGCCGTTATCCCACGCGTAGTCCAAAGCCTTGAAGAAGAACTTGTACGTTGCCCAGTCGTCGAGGACGGGCTGGGGACGCTTGATCCACGGCTTGCCGACAACCCAGGTGGTAACGACCGCGTTGGTCCCGTCTATGTCGGTGATCTGCAACTGGAGGCGAGCGCCCAGCGTGCCTCCGACGCCGACGTTCAAATCATTCTTCACGCGCACCGACAACCCAGTGCCCAAGCTCAAATCGAGGTTGATATCGTCATAGCCGCCCGGGACGCAGTGCGGGTGGCTCATCATCCCACCCCCGACCCGCGACCCGACGAAGTCGCAACGCGGATAGCCCATCGTGTCACACCAGCCCCAGCCGGCAATCTGAAAGGCACCGTGCCCGTCCTCCGCGTCGTCGTCTGCACCGAAGTCGAGTTGCGGATACCCGAAGAACGTCCACCCGTCCGGATAGCACGTATTCGAGTAATCGTTGAAGTCGTAGATGACTGTGCCCGGCAGAATCGTCGTCTGACCGCCCGGCCCCAGCCCCACGATCTGGTCGTAGTCCAGCGCGGCGACTCCCCCATTCCCAGCCGCGTACATCTTCAGTTGAATCACGAGACCGGGATCTGAAAGCTGGGCGGAGGTAATCGGTTCCGTGGCATACGTCCCGTCCGGGACCAGCTCGCTGAAGTCGAAGGCAAACGCCTGGTAGCTCTCTGTCAGCGTCGCCTGCCCCGTCCACTCCGCGTTTCCGATCGCCAAGCCCACATGCAGGATCGGCGTCCCAGAGAACGCCGGATAGCCGGCCACGTTGCGGAGGCGAGCGTAGACCCGGATCCCGGTGTACGCGGAGAGATTCACGGCCGGCGAATAGTCCGCCATGCCCCACCCCGGCAAGTCGAAATCCCCGACGTGGCTGCGACCTTTGCCGACCGCGCCATACGGCTGCTCACCGAAATCGGTTGTGATCGGGCCGGTTGACGTCCAACCCTGCGCCCCGCTCTCAAAGTCGAACAGCACCGAGTCGGCGTACGTGGCCGACGCAAGCCAAAGTGTGGCGGCGAGGGCGACCCACGGTCTGAGCATGGCTTTCATCGTGCTTCCCTTCCTTTCTTGCTCCGCGGCACTGAAGCGCCAGCGACATAACGACGCCCGCTTGAATGTGCCGGGGCGCCGAGGCTTGCCGGCCGACGCGCCGACCGGCACCGTACCAACTAACTTAATTAAGTAGCGTAATTAAGTCAAGACCAATCCTTCGCGTCCCGCCCACCGCACATCCCGATCACAGTAACACGTTGCACCAAATACAATTACAACGCACGTTGCCGTTCGGCACTTCAGCGAGCAGCGCATCCCGCCGTCAACCATATCAGCCGCTACCATATGCCCCGGGCGCTCTACTCCCGCCCGGGAAATTCCTTCCCGCAGTAACGCACCCCTAACCCGTCCAGCCGGACACGATGATCTGCCAGACGCCGGCTGAAACTGCCCCAATCGCGCCGCTCTTTCGGCGTCCAAGTCACCTCTGCCAGCGCGCACAAGCGCGGGAAGGCCATGTACTCCGCGTCCGCCGGCGTGACCACGTATTCGGTCCACAGGTTGCCCTGCGCGCCGAGCACGTGCCCGGTCTTGTCCGGCGGAAGCTCAGCCGGCGTGGGCTCATAGTCGTACACCTGGCGCAACGTGATCACCGGCCCGTCCGGGTGCCCGCGCTCTCCCGGATCCGCCGTCTGCGCGAAGTTGAAATAGCATGCGGAAGTAGGCGTCATCACAACGTCGTGCCCCTGCGAGGCGGCGGCGATGCCACCCTTCACACCACGCCACGACATCACCGTCGCATCCGGCGCCAAACCCCCTTCCAGAATCTCATCCCAGCCGACAAGCCGACGGCCCCGGCTCTCCAAAAACCGGGAGATGCGTCGGATGAAGTAGCTTTGCAGCTCATCTTCGTTAGCCAGTCCTTCGGCCTTGATGCGCGCCTGGCATTTCGCGCAGGCTTTCCAGCGCGCCTTGGGGCACTCATCGCCGCCGATGTGAATGTACTTACTCGGAAACAGCTCCAACACTTCGGCGAGAACATCCTGAAGGAATTCAAACGTGCGCTCGTTGCCCGCGCAGTACACGTCCTCGAAAATGCCCCACCGGCTGGCGACGGCAAACGGGCCGCCGGTGCACGAAAGCTCCGGATACGCCGCTAAGGCCGCCAACGAGTGCCCGGGCATTTCGATTTCTGGAACAACCGTGATAAAGCGTGCGGCGGCATAAGCCACGATTTCTCGGATCTCCTCCTGCGTGTAGAAACCTCCGTAGCGCTGCCCGTTCTCGATACGCCACGCCCCGACCTCGGTCAGCTTCGGATACTTCCTGATCTCGATCCGCCAGCCCTGGTCTTCTGTCAAGTGCCAGTGAAAGGTGTTCATCTTGTATAAGGCCAACAAATCGATGTAGCGCTTGACGAACTCCACCGGCAGCATGTGCCGACAGACATCCAGGTGCATCCCTCGCCATGCGTACCGCGGCATGTCAACGATCCGGAGAGCAGGCAGCGCAATCTCGGCGGGCGCCTTGCCCTGCGATGGACCCGTCGCGGCCCCCTGCTGCCCATCAGCGCCCGCGCCCGCGGCGCTTTCCGGCGGCAGTAATTGACGTAACGTCTGCACACCCCAGAACAAGCCGCGCGGCTCAACCGCCCGCAGCGTCACGCGCTCCGGCTCAATCGTCAGCGCGTATCCTTCCGGTCCCAGCGCACGATCATCCGGCGTCAGCTTCAGAGCGATCGTTGAGCCCGCCGTTGGAGCCCCAGACTGAACCGGCAAATTCAGGCCCGCCGTCCGGCGCAGCAGGTCCACGAGCGTTTCGGCCACCGCCTGCGCGTCACGTTGCCCGCCTTCCACGACGACCACCGTCCCGGGCGAGACGATAAACCGGCCGGGCAGCAATTCGAGTGACGCCGGACGCGGAATGATCGCCGGCTCCGTAGTCGCCGGCTGTGATTCGCCCCCTTCCGCCATCCCCATCGGCCAGAAGGCAAGCGTAACACCAGCAATTGCAATCGAGACCATGCGTTCACAGACTCCTGCCGTCGACATCGCGGTTCCTTTCTATTCGTTCCAGCTACTCACCCTGCCTGTTCCTTGCTGTATCCGCTCGAGCCGTCGCCACCCACGGGCGCCTGGTGCCGGAGGCGCACCTGCATGATGCGAGCCAGCACGATAAACGCCGCCACAGCGATCGCGTTCAGCACGAGGCCGGTTCGCGCGCTGCCCAGGATCAATTGCCCCATGCCAAACAGCGCTGCGTACACCAGCAACACGCCCAGCACAACGCACAGGATATCCCAGCCCAGGCCATGGTCAGGGGCCACGCCGGGAGCCAGCGCACGGACAGGTCGCCAGCCAATGCCACCCGGGCGCACCTTGGTGTAAAAATCCACCAGCGTCTGCTGCGATTCCGGGCGCGTGAGAAACGTGGCGCCCAGCCAGATCACGGTCGTGCCTCCGACGATGATCAGCATACGTGTGGCGAAGTCGAAGGGTGGGCCGTAGCTGCCATCGGCCAGTCTCGTTCCGTAGTGCCGCGCCAGCACGTTCAGGGTAACGGCTAGCAGCAGCGACCCGGCCATGGCAGCAATCTCGCTCCACGCGTTGATCCGCCACCAGTACCAGCGAAGGATGAGGACGAGTCCCGTCCCGGCGCCGAGTGCCAGGATAAACTCCCATGCGCCTTTTACCGAGGCAAACTGCCGGGAGACGATGATCGCGATAATGATCGTCGCCACCGTCACCAGGCGCGAGATCAGGACATAGTGCCGTTCGCTACCATGCGGTACTAGGAATCGCTTGTATACGTCGTTGACAACATAGGACGCGCCCCAGTTGACCTGGGTAGCAATCGTGGACATGAAGGCCGCCAGAAACGCGACCATCATCAGACCCAACAGCCCCGGCGGCAGGTGCTTGACCATCATCATCGGGTAGCCACGCTCCGGATCCGGCTCGCCAGCGTCGTTCCGCAGATCCGGGTACAGGACCAGGGAACACAAGGCCACGATGATCCAGGGCCACGGTCGCAGGGCATAATGGGCTACGTTGAACAGCAGGGCCGCCAGCACGGAATGCCGCTCGTTCTTAGCAGAGAACATGCGCTGCGCGATATAGCCTCCACCGCCGGGTTCCGCTCCCGGGTACCACGCAGCCCACCACTGCACCGCCACCATGACAAGGAAGGTCATCAGCGCGTAGGAGCCGACGCCCCCCGCTGACCCCAGCGCCGGCAGCATGCGCAAGAAGGCTTCTCCGCCGGCCTCGCCGTAGCGGGCCACGAGTTTGGCCTTCAGCGCCGCCAGCCCCCCTACCGCATCCAGCCCATAAAAGGCCAGCATGATGCTCCCGCCCATCGCGATGGCAAACTGCACAAAGTCGGTTGCCAATACCCCCCATAGCCCCGAGAGCACAACATAGATGCAAGTGACCAGATACAGGACGTAAATGGCGTGCCAAGCCTGCTGGTCGCTGCAACCCAGGGTGACGCGCACGACCTTGTACATGCCTACCGTAACCCAGCCCATGACGATACAGTTGATCGGAAAGGCCAGATACAGGGCCCGGAAAGCGCGCAATGCTTTGGCCGGAGTCCCGCCGTAACGCAATTCCGCCAGCTCGACGTCCGTCAGAACTTCGCTGCGCCGCCAAAGACGCGCAAAGAGGAACGTCGTAAGCATGCCGGACATCAGGAAATTCCACCACAGCCAGTTGCCGGCAATCCCGTTGTTGGCCACGATGCCCGTGACGGCCAGGGGCGTGTCCGCGGCAAACGTGGTCGCGACCATCGACACCCCCAGCAGCCACCAAGGCGCGGCCCGGCCGGAGCAGAAAAACTCGGCCAAGCTGCGACTGCCGCGACGCGTAAACACAACCCCGACAACAAGCGCCAGGATCAGGTAGGCAACAATCGCCGCCCAGTCCAGCAATGTCAGTTTGATCATGGCTTATGATTCCCTGCAAAAGCAAACTCAGGCAGATCCTGCCGCCATCGCGTGCGCCTCCGCGCACCCTTCTTCATCGCTCCGGCGTGCCGCCGGATTCGGCGAGAATGTGTTGGTGAAACGCATGCATCTGGCGGAACCGGTAGAGCAGGTTCTGCACGTTCATGTAGGCCCCGTCCTTGTTGGGGTCGTCCGGCCAGCGGTTGCGGTCCCAGTCCTCCTCGATCCAGCCCAGCGCCTGGACGCAGCCGGCGTCCAGCTCTCGGACGAGCGCGACGTTCCACCGGTCACCCGACCGTACCTCGGGCGCCGCCAGCAAGTGCCGCATCGTGTAGGCCCGCGTCGCCACGGAGCGGATAATGGTCATCCAGGCGACCTCGTTCCGGCGGACCCCCGCGGTCAGCTTCCTCAGCTCCGCCTCCACGCTTGTCAGACGCGCCAGCAGGGCACGGATATCTTCCGCGCGGAGGGCCACAAGCCGGCACGCTTCGTTCAGGCTCTGCTCGTCGATCCAGCAGGCGGGATAGAACTCGTCCAACCACCAGCGCATCTGGCAAGCGTCGCGCCAGGCGTTGCCGAAAGCGCGCCCGTCCGGCGACCCGAAGAACTCGCGTGCGAAACCGACATAGAAGTCGTCGTCCTGGTAGTTGCTTCCCGACCAGGATTGTGCCGCGGCATACGCGATTCCGTGCCACAACGCGTCACTCATGTAGCGCGTTGGTGTCCAGATCGTGGTGTCCAACCCGCGCAGATCCAGCTCCCGCGCAACGCGCGCGAACGCGGCAATGTTTGCGTAATTCTCGTCGTCCGGCAGAATCATGCGAGGGTGGCAGAACAGCGACGGACACCCGATCACCTCGAAGCCCCTGTCCTTAAAAAACGCCGCTGACTCCGGCGCGACGTGCCGCCGGTAGTGCCAGTCGTGGATGATGATGCTGCCCCGCGGCAGCCGGTCGATGATTTCCCGGTGATGCAGCAGCATGTCGCCCCACATGGCCATCTTGCGGCCGGCAAACGGCTCTGCATCTCTCGGCGATTCTCCGTGCACTGCCGCCGGCGACGGGCGCGTCGCCGCCCCGTTGCCGCTGCCAGCAACGTCTAGCAACCGCCCAGTGGCGAGTTCGTGGCAGCGCAGCAGATGGCGTGCGAACCAGTCCGGCCGTGACAGTCCGGGGAAAACCTGCTCGCATCGGGCGCAGGTTGTGGCCTCCACCTCGTCACAGCCGACGTGTAGAACCGGGTACGGAAAGAGAGCGGTGGCGCGGGCATACATGCGCGCCAGATATTCGTAGGTCTTCTCGCTCGCCGGACACAGCACGTTCGTGAACCCCGGCACGTCGGTGCCGGCCCATGTCTGGGACGGCTTCGTGGACGTTGTCTGGTGGAGAATAGCCTTGAATTCCGGGTGGCGTGTGAAGACGCGGGCGTGCCCCAGCGACTCGATCTCCGGCATGATCTCGATGTAGTGCTCCCGGGCGAACTCGACCAGTGGCCGGATCTGCTCCGCGCGCCAGGCGTGCGCATGCAGCAGCGTCGGATAGTCCTCGTGATACAGGGACAGATTCTCGTCGTCGGTCAGGTGCCAGTGCAGGCGGTTGATCTTGTAACGCGCCAGAAACTCAATGAGCCGCCGATAGTACGTCGCGTTCTCGTTCTGGCGCGCCGAGTCGACCGATACCATCCGCTCCGCCAGATCCGGCCAGTCCAGAATATCCACGACAGGCAGCGTTTGGTCCGCGTCGAGCAGTTGCAGCAGCGTCTGAATCCCGTAGAAGACGCCTTGCGGCGCCAGCGCACGCACAACAACACCCGTCGGCCCGACCTGTAAGTGGTATCCCTGCCGCTCAATGTTGGCGCGATAGGTCGACCGGATCGGGGGAAACTCGACCGCGGCCACCTCCAGCCGCACCGGGAATCCATCGTCGCGCATCGGCACTCCCCGTTCGCTGAGCCCGGCCCGCAGCGCGCCGACTTCCCGCGCCAGGTCTCCCAGACCCGCCTCAATGCGAACCCCTTCGAGTCGCACGGTCCCTTCCCCGACAACGCACTGCTTGACGAACGGGACGACCGGGCAGGGCAGCCCGGCAGCGCGCAGCGCACCGCTACCGGCCGCAAGCAGCACAAAAGACAAAAACACGGCACCAAGCGGGTGACCACCGCTCCAACAGGCTGTCTTTTCCATCCGCCGAACTCCTGAACCAGCGCAAGAACCGCCGGCCTTTCGGGACGCGGGCCGCGGAAGGCGCAGAAAACGTCGCGCACGCCGGCCCTTCGCAACCACCCTGAGTGCCAGCGGGCTCCCGACTGTCGTCCGTGGCTGGTCCGCGGCCGGCATCAATCACACCCCAGTGGCAGCATCAGTGCCGGCGGCCGGAGATCGGGAAACAGCAGCCCGCGCAGGCGAGTCCAGGCATGCCACGCGCCATCCGCGCTTAGACCGCCAAAACGTAGACAGTTGTAAAAACCGGCCAACGGCGTGAGGGCCGAACCGGCGTACTGATCCGCGCCGGGCAGGCGCACCACCCGGTCCGAACCCACTTCCAGCTCCAAGTGCCCGAAACGATAGCGCCCCGGCGGTGCACCCGCGGGACTGGCTGCATCCGTCGTCATGACCACGCGCCCCGCGCCCAGCAGGCGAACGACGTTGCCCAACGCCGGCGCAGGCACGTGCAGCCCGTCCGGAATCAGTGAAACCAACAACTCCGGCGTGGCCAGCACGCGCTGGATGATATTGTCGTAGCGATTCATCTGCTGCGGCGCGGCGTTGCCTAGGTGAACAAACAGCCGCGCGCCGGCCGCCACCGCGGCCGTCAGCTCTGCACTGCTCGCATTCGTGTGGCCCAGACACACGAACACGCCGGCGGCGGCGGCCTGTCGAATAAACGGAATGGCGTTTCCACATTCCGGCGCAATGGTGACGAGGCGGATCAGGCCGCCGGCGGCGCGCTGCCACCGCTGAAACAGCTCGAAATCTGCCGGGCGGACATGCTGCACCGGGTGCGCCCCGCGGTACCCCGGCTCCGGACTGATGAACGGACCCTCCAGGTGAAACCCGGGAATGGCCTCACGCAGCAGCGGGCTGGCGGCTACGAGCTCGGCCAAGCGCCGGAAGTGCGCCTCGAGGAAGTCGGCCCCGGCCGTGATCACCGTTGGCAGGAAGTGCGCGCAGCCTGCGCGGCGCAGCTCCATCGCTGCGTACTCGAGCTGTTCGCGTGTCAGCTCAGGCTGCTGGAAGTCCACGCCGGCAAACCCGTTGATCTGCGGATCGAAGAACGCCGGCCCGACGAGATAAGCCCGCGCCTGGCCCTCATCCACCCGCCAGCAGTCAGCCGGTGCACCGGGCAGCGCTCTGCCGGTCAACGCGTCGTAGTAGCAGCTTTTCGCCGACATGCCGTCCTCCGTCAGCCACACGCTCCGTCGCTACCGTCGTGCGGCCCGTCCCGTTCAGGCAGCAGCGCTGCTGCCTCGCTGTCGAGAAAGACCCAGGCGTGGGGATGATCGAAGACCGCGGATGCCGGGCACGTTGTGGAGCGCGGGCCGGTGACCGCGCGACGCACGGCCTGGGCCTTGCGCCCGCCTGGCACCGAGCACACCAGATGCGCAGCGCGCAGCAACGCCGGACAGGTCAGTGTCAACGCGGTCGGCGGGACGGCCGCCAGGTCCGGAAAATGGCCTTCGCAGACCTGCTGGGCGCGGCAAGCGTCATCCAGCGTGGCAACCTTGACCAGAGCCGGATCGTCGAAATCCGCTACGTGCGGATCATTGAAAGCGATGTGGCCGTTCTCTCCGAAGCCGAGGAAGCAGATGTCGATCGGCGCCCGCGCCAGCAACCCCGCGTAGCGCCGACATTCCGCGGGCAGATCCGCCGCCTCCCCGTCCAGGAAGTGGACCGCCCCCGGCGTGACATTCGCAAGCAGATGCTCCTTCAGCCAGCGCCGGAAGCTGGCCGGATGAGCGGCTGCCAGACCGACGTACTCATCCATGTGGAACACCTCGACCCGCGACCAGTCGATGTCTGGCGCGGCGACCAGGGCGGCCGTGGTAGCCTCCTGCGACGGCGCACAGGCAACGATGATGCGCGCCTGCCCACGCTCGGTCAGTGCAGCACGTAACAGGTCAGCACCGTGCCGTCCGGCAGCTCGCCCCATCTGTCCACGGTCGGCGTACACTGCCACCACTGCCTGACGGACGCGAAACATCCGCACAGGAGGTTCCATCGGCACACCTCCGCCTAGGCCGCGGTCACGCCGCGATTCGGCCGTACACCGCTGCCCGCACGCCAGGTCATCGCGCCGCCGAAGGCCAGCAGTACGACTCCGATCGCCAGGTCTAGGGCCAGCGCCAATCTCTCCCGCACAAAAGGCGCGGCGATGAGCATCACGCCGGCGATACTTATGATGCACAGTCCGACGACGCGGAACGGGGAAACCGCCGCCGAGCCCGCGCTGACGGCGCTGTGGTCCTCATCAAGACTGCCGACCGGCGTACTCAAACGGCGCAGAAACGGGGCGACCCGCTGCGCTTCCTGCACCCCCCTCGGCACGAGACGGGAAACCCCGGTCATCGTGGCCGCGGACGTGAACGCGCCGGCAAACAGGATGATGTTCTCCGTCTTGGTGCGGACGCCAAACCATTCGACCTGCTCCGGCAACGCAGCGAACAGTGCCAAGGCCGCCGCCAGTCCGGCCAGAAAGCCGGCCAAGGCGCCGGCACTGGTCATCCGTTTGGAGAGCAGCCCGAGGATCATGGGTACGGCCACCGGAGCCGTGGCGATACTGAACAGCGTGACCATCGTGCGGAAGAGCTTGTCTCCGCCCAGCCCGACCATCACCCAGGCCAGCGCCAGCGCCAGAAGCCCCACGAGCAGCGTCGCCACCCGACCAACCAGGACCAGCTCGCGTTCGGAGGCACACGGGCGAACCAGCCGACGGTAGACATCGTTCGTCAGCACGCTGGCACACACGTTGTAGTCCCCGCTCAACATGGACATGGTGGCGGCCAACATGGCGGCGATCATCAGCCCCATCAATCCAGGCGGCAACAGGTGCGTACAGAGAACCGGGTAAATCTGTCTCGGCTCGACTGGCTCACGGAGGAACTGGTGCGCCGCCAAGGCCGGCAGGAACATGATGGCGGGAGTCACAAGCTGCAAGCCCGCCACCAGCAGGCCCATCTTCCGCGCCTCACGCTCGTCGGGCACGCAGCAGAAACGCTGGATCAGTTGCCAGTGCACACTCGACATGGAAAGCGCATAGAGGAACACCATCGCGGCGAGGTAGAACCAGCCGTACTCGGGGCTGGTCAGCCGGAGGAACCCTTCCGGGGCGTTCCCGACCACGTTGCCGATTCCGCCGGCCTTCACCAGCGACAGTACGAAAAGCACGACCACCGCAGCCGTCATCACGACGAACTGCACGAAGTCGGTAACCGCGACCGCCCACAAACCGCCCATGAAGGTGTAGGCCAGAATGATTAGGCCGGCCGCAAACATCCCCTGCTCCACGGACAACCCGACGCTGAACGAGATGAACGCCGCGATCGCGACGAGCTTCAGCGCGTCATCGATGATCTTGACCGGAATCCCATGCCACGCCACGAGCTGGCGCATGCCGACGCCATAGCGCGCCTCCAGGTATTCCACGGGACTGTCGATCCGGGCGCGTCGCCACCGCTTGGAAAAAACCAGCGCGCACAGCAGTGTCCCGGGGATCTGGGCCCAGAAGACGGCAATCCCGACCAGCCCATACTGATACACCAGCGCGGAATTCACGACGAAGGCGAACGCACTGAAAGTGCTCATATAGTGCGACACGCCACTGAGCCACCACGGGATCTGCTGGCCCCCACTGAAGTAGTCCCGCATGCCGCGCATCAGATTGTAGAAGTACACCCCGATCCACAGCATGATCGCAAAGTAGGCCCCGACCACGAACAGGTCGACGGAGTGAAGTTGTCCATGTGACGACGGCATCCCTCGTCTCCCCAAGGCGGCGTGTTCTCTACTGAGCAGTACCGCCTGCGGTTGGTGTCTGGCCGCTCTGCCGCTTCAGGCATCGTCCCGGGGCGGCCGGTCAGCGCTGGCACTCTGCCGGCGACGAGCCGCCCCCACCGGAGCCGGTAAAACAGCGGGCAAAGAGGGCAAAGTCGTCCAGCGCGACGGCCCCGTCCAGGTTGAAGTCGCGATCCCGCGCCGGACCCGCGGCACTAACGCCGGGGCCCCACAGGTAACACTCGAACCGTGTAAAGTCGTCCCCATCCACATCCCCGTCGCCGTCCAGGTCCGCCAGGTAGTGCGGCTGAGGTTCCGTCGCCGCGTAGCCGTCGTAGTGGAAAATGCTGAACCCGTCCAGCGCCGCCCGCCGTGCCGGCGACAGAGCGTCGTGGAAGTCCTCCAACGTCGTGGTCATGGCGGCGAACGCCGTCGGCAGGTTGTCGGCGAAGGTATTGATCGACAGTTCGCCCGGCTGGATGTTCGCGCCGAGCTGCACGCGGCGTCCCTTCGCCGCCGCCCAGTCCAGCTCGTGACTGGTGGTATTCAGAAGCGAGCTGACCGAGTCGTAATAGCTCATGAACACCACGTCGTCCACGTGGTCAAGCACGTGCTCCACGAAATACTGCGTCACGCCGTTGTACACCATGGGCGACGGCAGCATGCCCGAGGAGTTGAAGTGCGTCGACAGGTCAACCGCGATGTCGATGCCGGTCGCCCCCTGGGCGTTCAGGTAGTTGCGGGCATTCACCAGCACGTTGTCCAGGTAATTCCGCGCAATCTGCTGCCGGGCCGCCTCGTCCGGTGCCGACGTCCAGCTCGAATCGAGCCAGAACTCCACATCAAAATGAATCGCGTCGAAGTCATCCGCCGCGTTCTCAGGTGTGGCGTTATGCAACGCCAGAATCTGATCGATCCGCGTCCGCACCAAAGTCGGGTTATTGTGCCAGCCCGTGTCCCCGCACTCGGCCTCCACCCGAATGCCACTGGCGTGCGCCGTCGCGATGAAAGTTCGCAGGTGACTCTTCTGCACCTCGCTGCCCAGCGCCCAGATACTGTAGGCCCCGCAATAGATCCGGTTCACCCCCTCGCGCGCACAGAAGTCCAGCACCGCCTGCGACGCCGCCGCCGTGTCGAACTTGGTCCCCGCGTACAGCCAGACGGCACGAATATTGTCGCCGTCCGGCGGCGGCCAAAGCACCACCGGCGAAAGCTGATACGGGTCTGCCCCGGCCCCGATCGCGACGATTTCATCAAAATCGAAGCGTGCCCGGCCGGTCTGGTTGTTCTTCCGTACCGTCAGCTTGGGCTGCGCATTCGTCAGAACCAGCGGCCCACTGCCCGCCGTGCGATAGAGCGTCGAAAACTCGAACGTGTAGGTTTGGTATGTGCCGGTCAGCGGAACGGTCGGCGCGGACCATTCCGACCCATCTGCCATGTTGAAGGAAAGCCGCAGCAGCGGCGTGCCCGTGTGGCCCTCCAGGCTGACCACGCGGGCATCCACGCGGATGGCCGTGTACGCCGAAAGGTCGCGGAACGCCTCCGAATCTCCGATACCCCAGGTCGAGTCCGCCCAGTTCACGGTATGGTACGCGCCGCGGCCCACCGACCCGTCAATGTGCACGCCGCGGTCGGTCGTCCCATAGCCAAACGCCGACCAGCCTTCGCGCGGATTGTAGCTCCCCAGCGGCGCGTTGTTGAAATCTGTGATCAGCATATCGGCCCGGGCCGCGCCCAGTACACACGTCAAACCCAACAGCAGCCCCGCTGCTCGCGAGGGCCGAAGTGGAAAGGCCAGGCTCCGGGTACACAACGCCTTGGCGTCGGTGCCCCCGCCAAGGGAAGGAAGCTCGACCGTCGCTCTACAACTGCTGTTTCTCAATGCATGTCACCTCAGCCGCGCCATGCACTCCGCGTACGTAACCGTGCACCGCACGCGGAGCCCGGGGCATTCGGGCAGGCACGGAAGCTACACCCCGGGCTCCGCGACGCAGCGCCAGACTGCGCCAAGCAACCTCTCGCGTCGTTTGCCACGCCGCCTGGCATCTGCAACCAGAGCCGCGACCGTGCGCCGGCGATTCCGCACACTACAAACTGTGCTCGCGCGCCGACGCTTGCAGCTCTCAATGCGGTGCCGCCTGAGCACCACACTAGCGTCTTCGCAGTCCCATCAGGCCCACCATGGCCAGCAGCGTCAGCGCACCCGGCTCCGGCACCCACGCACAAATGTGGTCATACCGAAGCACCCCGCGGCCAGTATCGCTGCCGCGGCGCATGACAAGCTTGATTTGCAGATTCGGATCGGCCAGTTGGGCTGACGTAATCGGCTCCGTCGCCGTCCCCTGTGGGATCAAATCGACGAACCGCGCCGAAATCTGCTGATACTCGCTCGTCAGCGTGTGAAACGAAGTCCACTCGGCGTCGCCGATCGCCAGCATCAGCTCGATTGTGTCGATCGTCGTCGGCGGGTTACCGAGCGTGAGCTTCACATAGGCGCTGATGCCGACATACGGATTCAGATCGCCGAAGCCCCAGGTCGGATCGCTGGACGACGGAGAGCGATCCCCGATGCCCCACCCTCCAAGATTCATGTTGAAAGAGTGGAAGCGGGCATAGCCGCCGACCGCCGCCTGATTCGTACTCCCACTGTCCGTCGTGGGCACACCGAACGAGAACCAGCCCTGAGCGCTGTACGCCGGGGGATCCCCGGTCTCGAACTCGTACAGCACCGTTTCAATGATGTCGCCCCAGGCGGCAAAGGCGCCAAGGGACAGAACCAACGCGGCCACACCAGCATACTTTTTCATAACTCCTTCCTCCTCTTTACTGGAACACTCGGCCGGCACCCCGTATCCGCAGCCGGCACACCGTCGCCTGCCGGTCCGCCAAGGGTACCGCCTGCCACCTTAGCACACCCTTCTCCGCAGTCACACAGCGCGCGCCACGGTTTCCTCTGCGCCCTGCGGACTGCGGGATAACAGGGTCACGTCGTACCGGTCCTCACCTCCTGGTCATCCAGCGCGGCAGGCGAAAGATGCGTTGCAGCGTAGGCACGATCGCGCCGCGCACCATCCCATACTCTCCCAACGTCGATGCGACGATCCTGGTCGTTCCTGCCTCCTTGCGCAAACGGTCCTCGTTCAACAGCCGGTCCAGCCGCGGCACCAGCAGGTCGCGCAGCCCCGGCACGTCCGAATCGATGACCACCGTCCCAGGATCAAGGATTCCGACCGCCAGGCGAACCACTGTGCCCACGTCGCCGGCCAGCTTCTCGAGTGCCGCCAGCGCACCCGGCGCTCCGCCCTGCATCGCCCGAACCAATGCGTCCACATCGCCGAACGGCCGCCCACTGTCGTCGCGCGCATAGATGAGCGGATGCTGCACCGGTTGCGAAATCTCACCCGCGGCGCCGAAGTCCCCGTGGTACGGCTCGCCGTGGATAATGATCCCGCTACCAACGCGTACGATCGGATGCGTCTCGTCCGCAAACCCGGGCTCCACCACCTTGAAACGCAAGTGGAGGTAGATCAGGTTCTCACCCTGCCCGCCGTCCAGAAAGTGAGCCGCCATGCTACCGGCCACGGCGTTATTCACGACATCCGTGCTGGTGCGCCAGCGCTCCTCGCACAGGCGTCGAAACGCCACATTGGACCATCTCAACGGCCGGCTCCAGCGAACCACTCCGCGAATGGCGTCGACCAGCCCCGGCAAAGCCACCCCAACCCCATACAGGGCGCTCCACGTACAACCGATAGAGCTCAGCAGCGACTCCCCCACTGTACGAAGTCGCTCCACCATCTCCTCCGGCGTGCCCGCCGCCACATCCACCCGCACCTGCCTCGTAAGCGCGCCACTAATGTCGCACAACCCAGCGCGAATCGCCGCTGCACTGATTTCGAACCCCAGTGCCCGCGGCCGGTTTCGCGCCAGCGCAACCATGCGCGGTGGACGCCCCGTGCCGGTCGCAGGTTCCCCGGAACCGACCTCCTCTACGAGCCCCTCGGCAATGAGTTCCCGGATGACAGCGGAGACGGTGGGCGGCCGGATCGACGTAACCTTCGACAGCTCGGCACGCGACACCTCGCCCGCTCGTCGAACGTGGTCGAGGATACGATGCCGATTCACGGCGCGAAGAAGCGGCGGCACACCTGCGAGAGCCGGGTACATGATTAATCATCTTAATTAAGTAAGCTGTACAAAGTCAACGCCTTGATCAAGACTGCCGTAAAGAATGACACAAGCTGCCGAAGAGCAATGTCTTATCGCTGTTCAACTCGTCCGCACACCCCGAAACCGGCGGTGGGCACGTTTTTGCAAGCAGTTTCCTACCGCGCAGCCAGTTCAACAACCGGCCAGATGGAACGCACCCTGGCTAGCCATACCACCTCGCGCCCGGACGAACGGCGGCGCTTGCCCGCGCGCGGCCGTCGGGCGCCCCTATCTTCATTGCGCCGCAGCGCCACCTGAGCGTGAAGACGCCAACTTCACGCGATGAGAGCGATTACGCAGAAGTGCGCTGGGAGTCGCGGTTTGGGAGACCTGGCCCGAGATGGTGATCGAACACTCCCCGTGGCGCGCGGATGGAAAACCGGGCAATTGCTGCTATACTGGAAGGAAGCGCCTGCGGTTTTCTGCGGGCCGGCTTCGAAAGCCGGCGAGCAGCGTCCGCACGGACCGCAGACGCTGTAAGTCTGGTCAAGCCCGCCTCCACGAGGGCAGCCACGGTCCCTGCGAACGGCGGACCAGTACGCCTGGCGCGACGACTGTCGCTTTGTCGCCAGTCAAGAGCGCCGGCCTGAATTGCGCAGTGACCTATGGAAACCCTCGGACTGTTGGCCGGTTTGCGCCCGACGAAACCCTTCCTGATCGGGGTGGACTCGGACGGCTGCGCCTTTGACACGATGGACATCAAGCACAAGGAGTGCTTCATTCCCAACACGATCAAGTGGTTCGGCCTTCAGCCGGTAGCACGCTACGCGCGCGAAGCGGCGGAGTTCGTCAACCTGTACTCGAAGTGGCGCGGCCTCAACCGCTTTCCGGCGCTGCTGCGCACCCTCGACCTGCTAGCCGAGCGCGAAGAGGTGCAGGCGCGGAACGTGGTCGTCCCGCATTTGCCGGCAACACGGCAGTGGCTGGCCCGGGAAAGCAAACCGGCCAACCCGGCGCTGGAGAACACCTTGCAGGACGCTACCGGTGACGAGGCGACCGAGCTGCGCCGCGTGCTCGGGTGGAGCCGGGCGGTCAACGAAGCGATCGCTGAGCTGGTTCGTGGCATCCCCCCGTTCCCTGGGGTGAGGGAAAGCCTGCAGTGCGCCGTCCACTATGCTGACATCCTCGTGGTTTCCGCCACACCGGCGGAAGCACTCCAGCGCGAGTGGAACGAACATGGTTTGGCCGCCTTCACACGGCTGATCGCCGGCCAGGAAATGGGCACGAAGGCGGATCAACTGCGGGCGGCCGCGGCGGGGTATCCCCGCGAGCGGGTATTGATGATCGGCGACGCCCCGGGCGACCTGGAAGCCGCGCGGGCCAGCGGGGTGTGCTTCTACCCGATCGAACCGGGCGCCGAGGCCGAGTCATGGAAACGATTCCTCAGCGAAGCCCTGGAGCTCTTTCTCGCCGGACGGTATGCCGGCGTGTACGAGGAACATCTGATCAAGGAGTTCGAACAGCGCTTGCCCGACACACCCCCGTGGCGGCGCGCCGTTACGGCGGAAGTGATGCGGCGCTGCTGACGTTCCGCTGACCGGGTGCGGGAGAAGTGAACGGCACAGCGGTTCGCGGCGGCCGAGAAACGGCGTTTGCCCACTGGGTAACGCGGGCGGCGGGAGATGGCGATGGCAACGATGGGTCGGGTTACACGTAACCTGCGAATCGGGTTCATTGATGAGGACTTCCTGCTGGACAGCGAGCCCGCGCGGCGGCTGTACCACGAATATGCAAGCCTGCTACCGATTGTCGATTTTCATACCCACGTGCTTCCAGCGCAGGTGGCTGCCAACCATCGTTTCCATAATCTGACCGAGCTGTGGCTGAGCGATGATCGCGCCAAGTGGCGCGCGATGCGGGCCCACGGGGTGGACGAGCGTTACTGCACGGGGTCAGCATCGGACTATGAGAAATTCCTGCGCTGGGCCCAGACGCTGCCCAAGCTCCTGCGCAGCCCGTTGTACCACTGGTCGCATCTGGAGCTGAAGCGTGCCTTCGGGATCACGAACCGCCTGCTCGGCCCGGAGACGGCCCCGCAGATCTGGGCGGAGTGCAACGCGTGCCTAGCACGGCCGGAGTTCTCGGCCCGGAACTTGCTGCGTCGGGCAAACGTGGTCCTGATCTGCACGACCGATGACCCCACCGATACGCTGGAGCACCATCAGGCCGTGGCCCGCCGACCCGTCGTGCAACATCCAGATGCTGCCCACGTGGCGCCCCGACCAAGCTCTCGCGGTAGAGAACCCCAGCAGCTTCAACGTCTGGGTCGATGCGCTGTCGGCCGCTGCCGATGTCGAAATCCGCGACTTCAAGACCTTCATGGAGGCGCTGGCCAAGCGGCACGACTACTTCCATGCCCACGGCTGCCGGCTTTCGGACCACGGGCTGGAGAGCATCTACGCAGACGACTACACCCCGTCCGAGGTCGAGGCGGCGTTCTGCGAGCTGCGGGCAGGCCGCCAACTCGGTGTGCCCCAGCAGCGACAGCTCAAGGCGGCGGTGCTCTACGAGCTGGCCTTGCTAGACCATGCCAAGGGCTGGACGCAACAGTTCCACCTCGGGGCGCTGCGGGACTGCAATACGCGCATGCTACACACCCTCGGACCGGATATGGGCTTCGACTCGATCGGCGACTTCGCCCAAGCCCGGCCGCTGGCCCGTTTCCTCGACCGGCTCGACCAAACCGACCGCCTGGCCCGGACCGTCCTTTACAACCTCAACCCACGCGACAATGCACTGCTGGCTACCATGGTCGGCAACTTCCAGGACGGACGTATCCCCGGCAAAATTCAGTACGGCAGCGCCTGGTGGTTTAACGACCATCTCGACGGAATCATCCAGCAGATCGACGCCCTCTCGAACGTTGGCCTGCTGAGCCGCTTCGTTGGCATGGTCACGGACAGCCGATCCTTCCTCAGCTACACACGCCACGAGTATTTCCGGCGTGTCCTCTGCCGCGTCCTCGGACGCGACATGGCAGGCGGACTGTTACCGGCCGACTTCGAGCTTGTCGGGGGGTTGGTGCGGGACATCTGCTACAACAATGCCGTTGCCTATTTCGGCTTTGACCTGCCGAAACGAGCGCCGACGGCCGTGCCGACAGCCTCTGGCAAAGCGGTAACCGTGTGACCGCGTGAGGCTCCAGGCCGACGCGACAGTGTGAGCGATGCCATGAGCGTACTGGAGACTTTTGGCCTGAAAGGAAAGAAAGCCTTCCTGACCGGCGCGGGCGGCGGTCTGGGAGCAGCCATGGCGCGTGCGCTGGCCGAGGCCGGGGCGCAGGTCTGCGTCACCGACCTGATCGCGGAGCGTGCTGCCGCCGTGGCCCAGACCCTGCGTGACGCCGGCTTGGCCGCCGAAGCACGCCCCCTCGATGCGCTCAGCCGCGAGTCCCTGGAACGCGTGGCGGGCGAAACCGGCCCGGTCGATATTCTGGTGAACGCCGCTGGTGGTAACCTGGAGGCCGCGACCACCTCCGCCGAGCTGTCATTTTTCGACCTGCCGCTCGAGGCCTTCCAGCGGGTGATCGCCTTGAATCTATTCGCCGGCGCCCTCCTCCCCTGCCAGGTATTCGGGCGGCTCATGGCCGCCAGCGGGCGCGGAGGCGTGATTCTGAACGTGTCCTCCATGAACGCACTGCGACCCCTGACGCGCGTCCCCGGCTACTCAGCGGCCAAAGCCGCCGTCAGCAACTTCACGCAGTGGATGGCCGTGCACATGGCTAGGGAGTACACGCCGAGAATCCGGGTCAACGCACTAGCACCGGGCTTCTTCCTTACGGACCAAAACCGCTTCTTGCTGATCGACCCGACCACGGGGCAGCCGAGCCCGCGCGGGCAGCGTATCATCGACCACACGCCCCTGGGGCGCTTCGGCGAACCGCACGACCTGGCGGGCGCCACGGTCTGGCTCTGCTCGGACGCGGCCGCCTTCGTCACGGGCATCGTAGTCCCCATTGACGGTGGGTTTTCCGCCTACAGCGGCGTGTGAAGGTCCGGACCCGGTATGACGTCCGGCGCTGGGAGAAGCACAAAGCGCAGCTTTCCGACGAGCCATGGAGTACTTCGCCACCGGTTCACCGCGGGACGACATTGACCACGAGCAGGCGGCCCGCCTGCTCGAGAGCATGCTCGCGCAACTGGGTTCGCTGCGCCGGGTGCTGCTCCTGCCGCCGGACATTACCCGCCGACTGTCAGGCGCCGGCACACTTACCGGGCTGCTGTACGAGAAGCTCACGCAGCGCGGCGCGAGCGTGGAGATTCTCCCGGCCCTCGGGACCCACGGGCCGATGTCTGCGGCGCAGCTCCGACGGATGTTTCCGGGCATCCCGAGCGACCGGTTCCATGTGCACCGCTGGCGTGAGGACTTGCGTCTGCTCGGCGAGGTCCCCGCGGAGTTCGTCCAGCGCGTAAGCGAGGGCCGACTGAGCTACCCGATCCGCTGCGAGCTTGCGCGCCTGCTGTTTGCCGGTTGGGATCGCATCATCTCGATCGGCCAGGTGGTTCCCCATGAGGTGGCGGGCATCGCGAACCACGCCAAGAATCTGTTCGTCGGCGTCGGCGGACAGGACACCATCCACAAGACGCACTTCCTGGCAGCCGTCTACGGGCTGGAGCGCATCATCGGCCGCTGGCAATCCCCGGTGCGCGCCGTCTTCGACTACATGGCCGAGCGCTTCGCCCGCGACCTGCCGCTGACCTACGTACTCACCGTGCGCGGTCGAACGCGTAGCGGACGGCTTGTCACCCGCGGGCTGTTCGCCGGCGATGATAGCGCGTGCTTTCGACACGCCGCTCGCCTTTGCCGGCAGGTGAACATCGAGCTCCTCGACGAGCCGCTCCAACGCGCCGTCGTCTACTTGCATCCCCACGAATACAGGTCCACCTGGCTCGCCAATAAGGCCATCTACCGTCTGCGCCTGGCCTTGGCCGACGACGGTGAACTCTTCATCCTCGCCCCCGGCGTCCACTCCTTCGCCGAGGACCCGCAGATCGACCACTTGATTCGCAAGTATGGCTACCACGGCACGGCGCACACCCTCCGGCAAGTCCGGGAACACGCCGACCTAGCTGAAAACCTGGCCGCGGCTGCCCACCTGATCCACGGCTCGACCGAAGGCCGCTTCCGGGTCCGTTACAGCCCCGGGGGACTGTCCGGCGCCGAGATTGAAAGCGTCGGCTTCCGCTATCTCCCCCTGGAGAGCGCACTGGCAAGATACGATCCGCGGCGTCTCAGCGAAGGGCCGAACGTCCTGCCCGACGGCGAGCAGGTCTTCTTCGTTTCCAACCCCGGCCTGGGCCTGTGGGCCTGCAAAACAAACTTCCCAGAGGAATCATCAGAATGCCCAGAAACGTCGTGATCGCTCAAGGTGGCGGCCCAACGGCCGTCATCAACAATACGCTGCGCGGCATCGTCGACGCCTGCCGCGCCTATCCGCAGGACTTCGGCCGCCTGTACGGCGCCTGGCATGGCATCGAAGGTCTGCTGAAGGAGGAACTCCTCGACCTCAGCGCCCAGGAGGAGCGTGAGCTCGAGCTGCTGCGTTACACCCCCGCCGCCGGAGCCATCGGAACCTGCCGCTACAAGCTGGACCCACGCCACCCTGAGGACTTCGAGCGCTGCCTCGAGGTGCTCCGCGCTCACGACGTCGGCTATTTCTTCTGCATCGGCGGCAACGACTCGATGGACACCGCGGACAAGATCAGCCGCCTGGCCCGCGAGCAGAAGCTCGAGCTTGTCGTCGTCGGGGCGCCGAAAACAATCGACAACGACCTCGGCGACCCCGAACTGACGCTCGTGCATCATTCCCCCGGCTACGGCAGCGCGGCCCGCTATTTGGCCCACTACATCCGCAATGTCGAGGAAGAAAACCGCGGCTCGGCCCCGGCGGACCCGGTGCTGGTGATCCAGGTCATGGGCCGTCGTGTCGGCTTCCTCCCGGCCGCCGCACGCCTGGCCGATCCGGACCGACAGATGCCGCTCCAGATTTACCTGGCCGAAGGCGGGCTGACGCTTCGCCGGCTGGGCGAGAACGTGCTCGACTGCCTGGCACGTCACCGCCGCTGCCTCGTCGTCGTCAGCGAGGGGCTCGACGTCGGCGACGTCGGCCCGGTGACAGACGCCTTTGGACACACGGCGTTCGGCTCCTCCCGCGCGACCGTCGGCCAGATCGTAACCAACTATCTCAACAGCCTGCGCCTGCCCGTCCCGGGCCGGGCACGCTGCAACATCCCCGGCACTGACCAGCGCCACGCCGCCATCTACGCCTCCCTCGCAGACCAACAGGAGGCGTACGACGTGGGCCGCAAGTGCGTCGAGATCGCCCGCGAACACGGAACCGGGTGGATGGCAACGATCCGGCGTGCGCCGCGGCCGACGTACTCACCATGCTACGACATGGTGCCGCTGAGTCGTGTCGCCAACGCCGAGCGCCTGTTTCCGGAAGCTTGGATCAGCCCCTCGCGCACGGACGTTACGGATGAGTTCGTGCGGTATGCTCAGCCGCTCATCGGCGACGCCTGGCCCCCGGTGCCCCTTGAGGGCGGGCTGCCGCGCTACGCGCGCCTGAAACCGGTCTTTGCGGAGAAGAAGTGTCGCGCCTACGTCCCGCAGGCGTACCGGGGCCAGTGACGCCCCGCACAGTAAACCGAACGCATAGAGCCGCGACCGTGCGGGACCGGTCGCTGTCTCCCAGCGCAACACGGCGCCGCCCATTGGTCGGGGTTCAAGGCGAGCAGGCTGCACTCTGAACCCGGCGCCCCAGCGGCGTTTCACGCTGCGGCGCAGCCGAGAAAAACGCGACCGGTTGCGACATCAGGAGGAGTCTTTGGAATGTCGAATGCGGACATCGGAATCATCGGCCTAGGCGTGATGGGCGAGAATCTCGCGCTGAACTTCGCAAGTCGGGGCTACACCGTCGCGGTCTTCAACCGCACAATTTCGAAAGTGGAGGAGTTCGTCACCGGCCGGGCCGCTGGCAAGAACGTCATCGGGGCTCGGACGCTGCCGGAGTTCTGCCGGCTCCTGCGGCGACCGCGCAAAGCACTGTTGATGGTCAAGGCCGGTGCCGCGATCGACGAGCTCATCGACCAGCTTCTGCCGCACCTGGAAGCGGGTGACATCATCATCGACGGGGGCAACACGCACTTCGCAGACACCATCCGTCGAACACGCTACGTCGAGCAGCAGGGGAAGCTTTTCGTCGGCACCGGCATCTCGGGCGGCGAAGAAGGCGCGCTTCGCGGGCCCGCGATCATGCCGGGCGGTTCCGCCGCCGCCTGGCCCCACCTCAAACCACTTTTCCAGGCCATCGCCGCCCGGACGAGCGACGGCGTCCCCTGCTGCGACTGGATCGGCCCGGACGGCGCCGGACATTTCGTCAAGATGGTGCATAACGGGATCGAGTACGGGGACATGCAGCTCATCTGTGAGGCGTACCATTTCATGAAGACCGGTCTGGGATTGACGCTCGAAGCGATGAGCACCGTCTTCGACGAGTGGAACCAGCGAGAGCTGAGCAGCTACCTCATCGAAATAACGCGCGACATCCTCGCTTACCGCGATAAGGGCGGCACGCCAGTCGTCGAGCTGATTCTGGACGCCGCCGGCCAGAAGGGCACCGGACAGTGGACGGTCAAGGCGGCGCTCGAGTTCGGCCAGCCGCTGACGTTGATCGCGGAGGCGGTATTCGCGCGCTGCCTGTCAGCTCTGAAGGACGAACGCGTCGCGGCCGCCCGGGTACTCGGCGGATCCATCGCGCGCTGCCCGGACGACCCGCGCCAAGCACTGGAGGACTTGCGCGCCGCACTCTACGCCGCCAAGATCGTCAGCTACGCGCAGGGCTATCAACTCCTGCGCGCCGCCGCCCACGCGTACGGCTGGGACCTCGACTACGGCCGCATCGCGCTCCTGTGGCGCGCCGGGTGTATCATCCGCTCGGCCTTCCTCGACCGGATCCAGGAGGCGTTCCGCCGCACGCCGCAACTGGTCAACCTGCTGCTCGACCCGTTCTTCCAAGACGCCGTGCGGCGTGCCGAGCCGGCCTGGCGACGTACCGTGGTCCGCGCAGTAACCGTGGGTCTCCCCATCCCGGCGCTCAGCGCCGCGCTGGCCTACTTCGACGCATACCGCTGCGAACGTCTGCCGGCCAACCTTCTCCAAGCCCAGCGCGACTACTTCGGCGCCCACCTGTACGAGCGGATCGACCGCCCGCGCGGCGAGTTCTTCCACACCAACTGGACGGGCCGCGGCGGCCCAACCGCGTCTACCCCCTACACCGTGTGACCGGCAGCGCTGCCCGCATTGGTCGCCGTGACATTCGCCCGTGCGGCTCCGGCTCGCGCAGCAATACCACGCGCGGCCGCGGACGTCGCTTCCCGGCGTCGATCGTTCGGCGTTCCGCGTCGGCGGCACTGCCCTCACCTTTGGGCCGGTCTGCACTCGGCCGCTGCTGCAAGCCCGTACACCGCCAGCGACGTACCCCCGCAACGCGACCAAGCGGGTGCTCGCGCGCGGCCGTGTGCAGCGCCCGCACGACCCCGGGGCAACCGGACTTGTAGTCGTGCCATACGATCACCCCGCCCGGACGGATCAGTTCGAACGCCGTCGCCGTATCCGCGGCCACGAACGGGTAGCTGTGGGCCCCGTCCACGAACACGAAGTCGCACGTGCGGCGGTACGGTGCGAAGTCGAACGTTCGCGAGTCACCTAGCAACTGCGTGATCCGCTGGCACACCGGCGCGTTGGCGAAGCACTCGCCTATCCGCGGCTTGGCGATATACCGCAAGTCCCCACCCGCGGGCGGAACCGGCATCGCCGACACCTGATCCGGCGGCAGATCAAGCGTCAGAACCTCTGCATTCGGCGGCGCGTGCTCGGCTAGCAGACACGTCGTGCGCCCCCGAAAGGTGCCGATCTCGAAGATGCGGCGCGGAGTGCAGTGGCGCACAAGCGCCGCCAGACAGAAGCTTTCGAGCGGGCTGACCCCGCCGTCTTCGCTGCGCAGCGCCGCGGTGCTTAGCGACAGCTCCACGTCACCGATCAGGTCCGCGAGCTCCACGACTGGCAAACGCAGCGGTCCAGCACCCTCAAAATGCCGCAACCGCGCGTTGCACTCCCACAGCAACCGGCGCGCGAACTCATAACCGGCGCGGTCTCGCCGCACATGGGCAACCGCCACCAGGCGCAGCAGACGAGCGCAAAATCCGAGCATGCTCTCTCTATCGGCCGAAAGTGCTGGTTTGACGTAGTGGGGGTGCCTCCGACGCGCGCCCCCGCGACCCGCCGGAAATCTCCAGAATTTGCTTGGCGAAACGGGGGGGGGGACGCGGTAAGGTACTGGTTAATGCTCCGACCTCCGCCGAGGGAAACAGCCGAGAGGACAAGGTCCACCTAGCGCGGCGAGTTCTGCATCGAGCGGGTGCGAGGAAGAAAGGATATCAGCATGGGGCCAAAGGCAATGGCGGCAGCGTTGGGTTTGGTAGCGGCTTTGCTGGTGGATACCAGCCCGACCTTGGGCGATGGGCCGGGCGGATATGGCAACGATCCTTACGCTTGGATCCACGCCGGCAGCTACGAGACCGAGGAGACCGTACTGTTCGACGAGGCGTCGAATGACTGGACGTGGGGGACGTCGCCCGTTATCGGTTCAGCCTACTGCCTGGGCGACATCCGCGAGGGCCAGGCCGGCACGGCTAAGGCCTCTAGCCAGATCAACTACCACGATCCCTACGGCAGCGGGACCCTGTCGATTGGCGGCGACGTGGAGACGTGGAAGCCTTTCCTCGTGACATCCGGGTCTCTGTCCGTCGGAACACAGGTTACCGTGACGCTGGCGGTGGGCTACGAGGGCACGCTCCAGGCCCTGGAGGCCGTCGAGGGCAAGTACTCCTACTGCCGAGCCAGTGGGGCCGTGACGCTCTATGCCGACGACGGCTCCGTGCTGGGCGTTCGCAGCGGCCAGGCCGAGGTCGAGTGCGAGCTGCTGGATGGGGAATGGGACTTCATATCGGAGGCGACCGGAAACTGGGCCGGCCTGATGGTCCAGGGGACCGACGGTCTCGGCAGGCCGATCTACTCCCTGGACTACGAGGACCAAATCACCTTTACGGCAGTTGTGGGGGAGCGGTACTGGCTCTACTTCGACCTGGCTACCAGCGCCAACAGCTCTTCCGGCGGCGCCTTGGGCTGGGACGACAGTGCCACCTACGCCAAGGCGGACTTCGCCAGCACGGCTAGGTACCTGCTCAGCAGCAATTCCGATGTGCAATTCCAGATCGTTCCTGAACCGGCCACAGTGGGCCTGCTGGCCCTGGGCGGTCTGGCTCTTGTACGCCGGCGTTGCGCGGCCTGAGCAGTCTCAAGAACAAGAACAAGAAGCGTCCCACGGGTGGTCTCTCGTGGCCGCTTGCTTCGCGCGGCCGAGTCCGAAAACGCGCCGTTCGGGGGCCTTGACACGCTGACGCTGTGAACTAACTCCGCCTGTTGACGCGAGAGCTGGAGAGTTCGAGAGCCTTCCGTTCGCGTATCGAGCGCAACCGCTGGGGTTGCGCTCGCACCCTGATCGTCACAGCTACGAAACGAGAGCGCGTGACCTGCCCCGAATTCATGTATCAGTTGCTATGAGAATCGGACCACGCTTTCGATCCTCGACCGGCCTTTGCCCCCGGTGCTCTCCGGTTGGGGATTGAAGACGGGGGTTTGGGGGCAGAGCCCCAAGGATCGGCATCGGCCGGCGAACGCCGCCGGCGTCTGATAGCCCAAGACACTGTGGGGTCGTCGCTGATTCTACTCTTGGCGATAGTCTTCCGTAATCACCTTCGTTTCCAACACACTCGTGAACAGTCCCGGTTCAGCAGCTCGTCGCGCAGCCGGCTGTCGAACGATTCGCTGCAGGCATTCTCCCACGGCGCCCTAGGGGCAATATACAGCGTCTGCACGCCCGACCGCGGCAGCCAGTCCCGGATGGCCTGGGCGATGAACTCCGGCCCATTGTCGCTGCGGATGAACCGCGGTGCCCCCCGCGCGCCGAACAGCCGGGTCAGCATGAGGATCACGTCGTCGGCCGTGATGCTCCGGCCGACGTCCAACGCCAGGCACTCGCGCGTGTACTCGTCCTCGATCGGCAGGAACTTCAGCGGCCGGCCGTCAGTCGTCTGGTCCTTCAGGAAGTCGTAACACCACACGTGATTCGGCTACTCCGCCCGCCGACGCAGCACGCCGTTGGCACTGTGGCCAAAACACCGCTTTTTCCGCTGTTTCTGTGGCACTTTCAAGCCTTCCCGTCGCCACAGGGGCGAGATCCGTTTGCGATTCACCGCCCAGCCATCCTGGCGAATCAACGCCGTGATTCGCCGGTAGCCATTACGCGGATGCCGACCAACCAGCTCCAGCATCCGCTGCTTCAGCGGCCAGTCGCGGTCCGGGGCCCGCGGCGTGTACCGCTGGGTGGACCGCGGTTGACCGAGCACCCGACACGCCCGATGCTGCGCGACCTCCAACTCCTCCCGCGCGTGAGAGACGGCCACACGGCGCCGCGCCGGGCTCAGTATTTTCCCCGCAAGGCCTCCTTCAGGATCGCCTGGTCGAGGGCCTGCTCGGTTACCAGCTTCTTGAGCCGGGCGTTCTCACGCTCCAGCTCCTTGAGCCGGCGGGCATCGTCGGCCTTCAGGCCGCCGTACTGGTTGCGCCAGCGGTGGAAGGTCGCTTCGGCGACGCCCAGCTTCTGGCAGATGGCCGCGATCGGCTGGCCGGCGGCCAGCTCGGCATCGGCCTGGCGGAGCTTGCGAATGACCTCTTCGGGACTGTGACGTTTGCGTTTCATCGAGAGTCACCTCCCCCGGCCGCGGCGTAGCCGCAGCCGGGCCAAGGACTCTCATAACAGCTTGATCAGNTTTTGGGGAGCAGGCCACCGGTCGTGCGGTCGCTGGTGGCACGGTGTGTCCGACTCTGTGCAGCGGCCATGCGGGGCTCACCGCTGGCCCGCGTCCGCATCCGTCCGCTCCCGGCTGAGTTGCACGGGGCAGTATGAAGCGTTGGCCGCGCGTTCCTCGATCATCGCCCCGCTGGCCCGGTTACCAGTGAAGCCAATGTAGTAGTAGCGCGCCATGTCCAGCCGACCGTGGAGAATCTGCGTCAGCTTGAACCGGGTCTTGACTTCACCGCGGGCCTGGTCCAACCATACGCGCTGCTGCAGGGTCTCAGGCACGCCGCTCAAAATCTGGCCGGCAATGACACCGTGACTTTCTTTCGACCCTGTGATTCGCAGGGTGCCAGAGAACAAGTCGCTGGCTCCCGCCTCGATCTCGACCGTAACCGGATGCACTCTGGTGCCCGCAGTGATCGTGCCGTGCCACGTGCCTTTGATCTGGTCCAGGACTCTGTTTTCGGCTTGCGCAAGGTGTTTCTTCAGGCTGGCCAGTTCGGGTGGGTCCACCGGCACCAACTTCGTCAACGCCTCCAGGTGTCCACGGGCCTCGTCGGTCCGGCCACGCCCCAAAGCATCCTTCGCTTTGGCGAAGAAGGATTCGACGACGCGCCGCTGTTCGTTAGCTTCCGCCCGCGCCAGGCGAGAGCCCGCGAGTTTTCCGCGCACCACGGCCGAATCGCTCGCCTTCAGCTCGCTTTCGTAGGCTCTGATGGCCTGATCGAAGTTGGCAAGAGCTGCCTCGTACTTGTGTTCGCCCAGCGCCCGGCGCGCGGCACGCTCGAGGCGCTCCGCCTCGGTCTCCTGCAACTGGGCCGCCACGTCCGCAATCACGGCGGTGCGCAGGTTCTGGATCCCGTCCGCGGACGCTGCGGCTGTGCGCTGCGCCCTGCCTTGCAGGTCAATCAAGCGGCCCGTGACCTGGATGTGGTCACCAACCTTGGCCACGGTGCCGACGATCAGGAGCGCCGCGCCCTTGATTGTGCGGCCTTTCAGCACGTCGGGGTTCTCAACGATGTCCGTCATCGACAGGTCTGCTTCCTGGAGGACAGCCGCCAATTGCTGACGCTCGAGGAGTTCAAACCGCGAGAGGTCGATTCTCGTGCTGAGCAGGTCTGCGACGACCTCGCCCGCGGGCAACGACCGGCTCAAGCACGTGGCCCGCCCGCGTTTGGCCGCGTTGGTGCAGGTGTAGTAGCGGTAGCGCCGGTTGCCGCGGGTCGTGAACGTGTGCGACATGGCCCGGCCGCACGCCTTGCAGTAGAGCAGCCCGCGAAGCAGGGCGCCGTGACGGTTGCGGCCCTCGACGGCGCCGTTGCGGCCGTTGCGAGCCAGTTGCTGCCGCACGCGCTGGAAGACCTCCTCCGACACGATCGCCTCATGCTCGCCGCTGTACACTGCACGCTTGTGCGTGACCTTGCCCATGTAGAGGACGTTCGTCAGCAGGCGGTAGAGCTGGCCCTTGTCGAAGGGCAGGCCGCCGCGTCGGCGACCGTGCCGCGTCGTCCAGACCTTGTTGCGCCAACCGCGACGGTCGAGTTCGGCGACGACCGGCAGGAGCGTCCCCAGCTCGAGGTACAGGTCGAAGATCTGCCGCACACGTGACGCTTCGGCCGCGTTGACGATCAGTCTGGGACTTCCGTTCGAGCGGTCCACGTCGTACCCCAGGATCGGCGTGCCGCCGGTCCACTTTCCCTTCTGGCGCGAGGCCGCGATCTTGTCGCGGATGCGTTCGCCGATGATCTCACGCTCGAACTGGGCGAAGCTGAGCAGGATGTTCAGCGTGAGCCGGCCCATCGACTGCGTGGTGTTGAAGTGCTGCGTGACCGAGACGAACGAGACCTTGTGCCGCTCGAAGACCTCGACGATCCTGGCGAAGTCCATGAGCGACCGGCTGAGCCGGTCGACCTTGTAGACTACCACGCAGTCGATCTTGCCCCCTTCGATGTCGGCGAGCAGGCGTTGGAGCGCCGGGCGGTCCATGTTCCCGCCTGTGAAACCGCCGTCGTCGTAGCGGTCCGGCAGGCAGACCCAGCCCTCGGCCTTCTGGCTGGCGATGTACGCCTCCGCCGCCTCGCGCTGGGCGTCGAGCGAGTTGAACTCCTGCTGGAGCCCCTCGTCGCTGCTCTTGCGCGTGTAGATCGCGCAGCGCGTCGCCGGCGTCGCGGCTTGCTTGTTCGCGCTGGCCTGCTGACGGCTCACGCCTTGCCCTCGAGCTGGAAGAACCGGAACCCATTGATGTGCGAACCGGTAATCGCCTTGGCGACCGCCGTGAGCGACGGGTAGCGCTCGCCGGCGTACTCGAACCCGTCAGCAAGCACCGTCACAGTGAGCGTCCGGCCCTTGTACTTGCGCGTGATCGCGGTCCCGGGCGCTGGCAGGCGCGGGTCGGTAACGACGCGGACGCTGGCTACGGTGCGTGCCGTGCGCTCCGCCGGCCCCACCTTCGGCGGCGTGACGCGAACGTCGGCGATGTTCGCCAGTTCCTCGGCCCGGCGCAGAGCCCGCTCGCTCAGCCCGCCTTCCGCGTTGGCCTGGAGCCGCCAAGCGATCCGCCGGATCAAATACTGCCGATGGCGGCTGCGGGTCCCCTCGCCGAAGACTTCGGCGTAGCGCTCGTGGAGCTGCCCGACCGTCATCTGTTCCAGGGCGGCGAGCTCCTTCTTGATGCTCGGGCTCATGTTCTGTCTCCGTCGTCCCGCGGCCATAACCCGCGGGTACCGTCAGACACACTGAGCCTCGTTTCGCGGGAAAGCTCAAGGCGAGTTTCGCGGCCCGGCGAAGATTCTTGAGCACCGTTGACGCTCGCCGCCTTCGCGCATCGCCGCCAACGGACGATGCCCGTGGCCAGGATAGATGCGACTTCGCGTCTCCGATCGGCGGGAGAAAGCTCTTCGTTTGCGCGCTGTTTCGGCATGCCGGGCCCCATGCTGGCGGCCGCGCTCGCGACATGCGTTCGCTTCGCCGCTCTCTACCCGTTACCTATGCCGTCCGCGCGCAACGTGCCCGGAACCTCATAACCGGCGGGTCGAGCAACACCACGCCGAAATGTTCGACCGAGAAGCTGACCGGTCAGGCGAGCGATAACCCGCCTCATAACCCGCGGGTCGGTCGGAGCGAGAGACTCAGAGACTTGGGGTACATCGGGCACGCCGGGCTGGCCGCGGGCACCTCAAGGATGCCGTCCGGTCGCGTCTCACCGAGACCCGACCGGGCGCCTCATGCTCGCAAGCTCTTGCGGCAACTCGCGATACAAACGCGAACGCCGCCCCGTCTCTGGAGCGGCGTTCGGCGTTAACCCGCGGGTCGCATCATTTCGACGCGACGCGCCAACTAGCGGGGGCGCGCTGGGGACCGCTTCAACTTCGTGAAGCGTTCTGGCGGAAGTTCAAGCGGGTCGCGTAAGGTCAGCCGGTTTGATGGCGCCGCAAGTACTCCACGCCCCTGGCCGAAATGGTCCACACGCCACGAGGGGAGTCGGACCTCAGCAGACCGCTGCGAACCATGGAATAGCGCGCGAACTGGGCCGTATTTTCCCAGCGGGGCATACCCGTGCTTTGCAGCGGCTCCCGGTCATCCGGCGCCAAGGTCCCCCCCATGAGCTCGCCGACCCGTTTGACCACGTCTGCGGTCTTGCCCGATCCTCCGAGTTCAGAGAGTGCCTGGAGAATCGGCACGTAGAAAGCCGTCTCAGGTGTGCGCACGCCTCGCTTCAGCTTCCGTCTTTTCTCACCCGGTTCATCGCCCTCCGCGACGGCTGGCGGCGGTCCCTCCGCGGGCGGCAGCAGCCCCAGCGTGTCGAATGCGGTCTTCGCATGGTTATACGCCGCGGCCCGGTCGCCGCACTCGCGCCCGTAAGCATGGTACAAGTCGCGCCAGAGGGTGCGGAGATAGGCTTCGTAAGCTTTGACCGCCTTGAAAAGGTGGATCATCTCATCCGGCAGTTGCAGGGTCCGGGCACCTCGTGCGTGCGCGCGGACAATGAAGGCGCCTTCTGTCTCGTTGCGAACGTGGAGGCGAAACCCGAAGTGCGACTCGACTACGTAACCGCCGTCCGCCGACTGTCGCACCGCAAGCTCTTCCTCGGGTAACTCGACGGTACGAACCGGCCCGATATCGTCGTTGAGGAAATCCTCTGGAAACGCCTTCGGTCCGTCTGGCAAGATCGAGGCGATGACCGGATCATCGACTTCGTTCGTTTGGCCGGTCAGTGCGGCACGGACGGTCTGGAGGACCCTCTGCTTGGCGGCGGTCGGCAAGTGGCCCCAAGCCTCGGACACGAACGCCAGCTCTGGCGGCATTGTCTTCGGGGTCCTCAACGTCGCCTGAGGGACCGCAGCATAAACGCCTTCGCCGAGTCGCACGAATCGCGCGAGCTTGCCGCGGTGCATGATCTCCTGGTTGATGTCCCGATTGATGGTTATCTCGGGCGTCTTGCCACTCGTTTGCCACAGCTTGGACTGGATGACGCGACGGGCGATTTCCTTGTAGTGCAAGGGCCTGCCCGCCTCCTGCAAGACCTTGTACGCCGCGTCAACGGTGTTCATTCAGACTCACCCCGCAGCCTATTCCACCCACGGAAGCCCGTGCGACTTGAATACTTCACGGGCATGGTGTTCCGCCATCGGGCGGTGACCGCTGTGGCGCTCGTATGCCCGAAGCAGCGCATGCCGCAGGTCGCGGAGGTAGTTCTCATATGCCTTCACTGTCCGGAATATCTCGATCATCTCGGTCGGCACAGCAACGGTCCGATGACCGCGAAGGTACGCGTAGTAGATGAAGTTGCCCTCTGTGAGATTGCGGACCTTGTGGCGGAAGCCGAAGTCAGACTGCACGGCATGGCTGCCGCCGGGAAGCACGACCACCGAAATCGGCTCGGCAGGGAGCTGCACTGGCGCTGCCTTCTTCTTGCCGTCCACGAACGCACCGGGGAAGTCCTTCGGACCTTCCGGTAGGACCGCTCGCAAAACGGCATCCGCATGGGGTTTCGGATCGCTGCCCGCCTTCTCCGCCTGTCGGACCCAGGTGGGTCGCGCTTCCAGAAAGAGGACGGGCGTCGCCTTCTCAGTCGCGCTCATTTGACGGGCCTGCGTCTGCAATATGCAGATGAACTCGGGCAGCTTGTCCCAAGGGAAACGGACACCCTTCTTCGTCGGGCCGGTGTAGCTCTCGCTGTCCACGTACTCGCGAACATCCACGCTTGGCAAGGCCTTCAGATCATCAGGTGGAATAACGGCGATGACGATTTCTGTGTCGCCGCCTTTGCGCACCCTGGCGAACTGTCGCTCCTCCACGCCGGGCAACTCGGCCTTGAGGCGGCTTAAGGCTTCGATGACAGACAGCAGCACGTCTGCGCCCATGGCCAGTCCCGCTTTGGTCGGCCCTTCATACTTTGCCCCCGAGACGAACTTGCGGACATGGGCGAGCATTCGCCCCTTCCACGGCCGAACCGAGAAGACCAGGCTCGTCGCGTGAGTCAGTCGGATCGTCCCGACCACGTTGTCCGTTTCACCAGGCATCGTCGTCGAATCCTCACTCCTGGTTCAGACCCACCGGTTCCGTCGCGACCAGAGAGATAGCGTGCCTATCCTTCCAGCCCCCGTAGGCAATGACATCGCGGCGCATACGCTCCAGCGTTCGCGCCAGGTCTTCCATGTCCTGGAAGCCGACGTTGCGTAGGTGCGCGACCTGGTTGCGCAATCGCCGCACCTTCGCCACTCCTTCCTGCCAGCTTTCACGCAAGCGCTTCTTCCCAAGATCATCCGTCACACGCGGAAATACGTGCTCCATCAGGTCCAGCACGAGGCGACCAAGCTGGTCAAGCGTGAGGTGGTCGATGCACTGTGCTGGCAGCAGCTCCTCATCGAGAACCCCGTCCTGCCGCACCAGTTCGGTAACGGTGGCCCACACGGCATTTCGCCGCCTTGAATCGGAGCCGGTGTTGTCGCAGGAGTTCGTCGAGGCTCTTGGCCGCCTCGGCTGAGCAGTTCCGCTTCGCCCATTCCAGAAGTGCGCGATTCAGTTCCCGGTCGATCAGCTCGCCCGGTTGCTGCATCGCCTTTAGGCGTCGGCGCGCGTCCTCCGCACCGATCCGCCCGAAGACCGATGTGAGAATCTGTCGCAACATCGTCTCGGCGTCCTGGAGCAGGGCAGCCGCGCGCTCGTTTGCAGCGCGCCGGAAGAGCAGTTCCGGCTTGACTGTTTCGTCCAGGAGGAACCGAACCACGAGATTACGAAGCTGGTAGAAGCCGGGGAGGAGGTTGGGGACGATGAAACCGTCGAGGAAGAGTCGGCGCAAGGCGTCATCGACCTCCTCGATCAGTTCGGCCCGCAGGCATTGCGGCTTGCCGCCAAAGCGGATCAGCGCAAGGATCGTCTCGCAACTCGCCGGCAGGGCACTGAGGCGCGCGCGGTAGGCGTCAACGGCGTCATCATTGTTGAGCCATTCCTGGACCCGGTCCCAGACGCTTTCATCGTAGAGGCGGTCGCTCCAGTCGCCGGGCAGGTACTCCGTCACGCTCCTGACAAGTGCCAAGTCCGTTCCGCACAGATCGAGCATGAGGTAGAGGACGGCATCGCCCCAGCGACAGCCCCAATCGGTGGCAATAGCGCGGTACGCAGCCAGAAGCTCATCCCGCGTGAGCATCGGAAACGAGACGTGAGCGCTCGGTACCGAGCAGAGCTTGAGGCCAAACGCTCGGTCAGTGCCGCGCACATCCAGGTTGCCGCACCAAAGGCAAAGGTCGCCGTTCTTGGCGGCGTGGTCTATGGTTGCTGTACACACACGCCGGCAGTCCTCGGGGGGCAGCCGGCCAACATGGTCGAGCACGATAACGCGGCGGGCCGCGCCGGCCGGCCGCGGCGCCGCCAGCTCGCGGGCCAACTCGGTCGGCCCTTTCAGCCCTGCGTCGAGATGCGTGATGGTGAACCCTGCGTCGGCGACCTTCGCTCTCAAATCTTCTACAAAGGTCGTTATGCCGCAGCCGGGGCTGCCGACCAGCGCGGTGTGGTGACCTCGTAGCAGGTGGTCGAGCACCCGCTCACCGGCGCGATCGAGGGACGAGATGTGCACGGTGTTGCCCACTTATCCCTCCACGTTCGGCAGGTGGAAGCGGTCGAACGCTGATTGCGTCAACCGCGCCGCGGCGCGCGTGTCCAGTGTCCGCCGGTAGTACGCCTCGTAAAGCTGCTTGCGAAGCTCGCGGAGGTACTTCTCGTAGTTGGCCACGGTGCGCGTGAGCTCGACGGTCTGGCCGGGTAGCTCGACCTGTCGGTGTCCGCTGCGCTGCGCATAGAGCAGGAACTTGCCCTCCGCGGGTGTCTTGACGTTCCGGCTGTAACTGCCGTCGGCGGTGTGAACTCCGGCAAACAGCGGACTGCTATCGAAGATCAGCGGGGCCTCGGGCAGCTCGACGGCGACCTTGTCACCGCCGGCGGCCGCGCCGGAGAAGAAGTCTTCGGGGAAGCGGCGGGGGCCGTCAGGCAGGATTTCGTCGAGGACCTCCTCGGACACCTTCTTCTCCGCCTTTGTGCCACGGGCCCTGGTCTTGCGGGCCTTGCCGCGCATCTGCCCCAACTCGATCCGCTCGCGAACGAGTTCGCACAGACCCTCGTAGATCGGCTTGAGGTACTTCCTGGGGTCCAGGCCGATCGCCCTAAGGACGGCGGCGTCAAAGGCTTGACGATCTGGCCTTCTAACTTCGTCCACCACGGAGCCGATGGGCCGGTTGACTAGCTTCGAGAAACAATCCAAGATGCGCTTCGCGTTGTTATTGGTGAACTTGCGCACATCTGGCACGAGAAGATGGTTGCGGAGGTCCTCATAATCGACCTCCAGAACGCCATCGCCTTTCACCGTACGCCCGACCAATTCCGCAGATGCTGCCACGAAGAAACTGTTCAGCACGGCTATCAGTAATTTCCAGTCAACGCCGATCTTCGGCACCACTACATGAAGCCGCTTGTCTGCGATGACTGCTGTTTCCGAATACTTATGAAGATGCCTGTCGCCAAAGGCATTCGTCAGGAATATCCTCGCCTCCGCGCTTTCGTTGGCAGGCAGTGAATACCAGGCAGGCTGCCTGTCACGAACCCACCGCCATTCAGGATACAGGATTCCCTGTTTGCGCTGAGTCTTGCCCCATGCGATGTAGGCTAACGCGCCGGTTTTTCCAGACTCACGCAGGTCATCTTCCGTTTGGCGGCAGACGAACACCCATAGGGGCAACGCGCTGGGGGAGATGCAAATGGTCTTGGTGTCCCCTGGAGACTTCAGGAGCGGCCTCAGAAACTCCTGTTCAATGCCGAACCTCTCGGCGTCTTGGCGCGACACGTGGTAGAAGTCATTGAGATGTGTCTTGCTGCCGCGTTTGAAGGTTGCCTGACTGCTCAGGCCGATAGAGACGTTCTTCGCCTGCGAGAACGCTTCTTGGAGAACGTCGGGGGTGCGCAGGTAGCGACCCCACTTGACGGTCTTGCCTTGCCGCTCTAGTTCTGCCAGCATCTCACTCTGTCGCAGGACGCGGATGCGGAAGTTGTCATCCTCTTCGGTGACCATGCCGAGCGGATGGGTCTTGCCGTACTTCCGCCCGGCCTGCTCGACGTGGGCAACCAGGTCGCGCAGGCGGCTGAGGCGTGGCACTGCATCGACGACCGGATCGCCGGGGATCAACTCAGCCAGCGGCTTCTTGACCTTGACGAATTTGGCGAGGTGGTTGTCCCGCTCCTTTGGATCGTCGCAACGCTCGATGATGGTGACGATCGTGTTGACGGACGCCTCGATGAACCACGGTTCGCAGCGGCTTTCGAGGATGGCGACGATCTTGAAGTGCTTGAGGAAGAACTTCTGGAGTTCATAGCCATAGTTCACATCCAGCCAGGCGTTGGAGGTCACAATGCCCATCCGGCCGCCGGGACGAAGAAACCGAGCCGCATGGAAGAACATGTGCACGTAGAGGTCGGCGTACGTGGAGATGCGATGGCGGACAGGCCTGAGGTCGGAGCCTTTGTGCTGGCCGCGGGCGATGGATTTCTCAAAGCTCTCCTGTTGCTTCTTGCTCGGATAGTAGAACAGCTCGGGGTAGTCGTCGAACCAGTCGGCAATCAGGCGCTCGCGGAGGAACTCCAGGTAGCCGGCATCGTGCTTCTCGATCTGGTCGGCGCTGACGTAGGGGAAGTTACCGACGATGGCATCGAACCGGGGGATCGGTTCTTCCACCTCCTCGGGCCGCTGGAGGTCCATCTTCGGCGGCGGGAAGCGGAACTTGTCGCCCGGGCTTATGCGAAAGAAATCGTGACAGATGATCCGCGGGAAGTTGCCGTACTCGGCGATCTTTTGGCGGAAAAGGTTGATCGTGGCTAACTCCGCCGGAAAGGGCGCAATGTCCACGCCCCAGAGTTGAGACAGCAGCGTCACGTGATCGTGTTGGCCGAGCCACCGGAGCCGGTCGTAGGCGCGGATAAGGAATGTGCCGGTGCCGCAAGTCGGGTCGAGCACCTTGTCGGTCGGGGAGGTGATGCAGAACGCGTTGACCAGGTCGCACAGGTTCTCACTGGTGAAGTATTGGCCCAGGCCGTGGCGCTCCTCCGGCGGGATCAGCCGCTCGAAAACCGTGCCCACCACGTCCTGGGGCAGCGCGGCGAAGTCGCGGGTGTTGAAGTCGTGGATCAGGTCGGCCAGCGCGCGCGAGGCTTCGGCCGGCCACTGGATGCGGTCGGGCAGGGCCTCATCGAAGACGGCGTGGTAGTCGATTCTGCGAGCTTCCGCGAACGCGGCCCGGAGCGTTGGCAGAACCTGTGCTGTATCCACGCCCACGAAGTCGAGCTTGGGCAGGTTCCGAGCCGAGCGGCGCAGGCTCTGATAGAAGAGAATCTTACCGAGCAAGCGGTAGATGATCTGTCGGGCGATGGACTCGGCGAAGTCTGGGTCAGTGGGGTCGCCGGCGATGGCCTGCTTGACGGCCCAGGCGGTTAGCTCGCCGCGGAAGGTCACGTCCGTGCCGAGCCGATCGTGAATGGAGCGTGAAACCATCGGCAACAGAAGGTGCACGGCGTCGAGCAGGCGGTTGACGAAGTAGGTGGCTTCTATCCGGACCAGTGCAAGAGACTCGTCCTTCAGCAACCGCTCCAGATCGCGCAGAATCTCATCGCCGCGGGCGAGCACCTTGAGTTGTATCTGTTCGTCGAGGGGGCCTTGGTCGGCTTGGCCGATCTCGTAGAGGTCGGGATAGTCGCGGAGTTTCTCCAGCGAGTCACGAGCAGCGGGCGTCCCCGGCTTGGGGGTCCGCCAGAGCGCGGCATCGCGCAGTGTCCATGTGACGAAGTAGGGAGCTTTGTGCGCGCGGGCGCGACGCACGATGAACTCCAGCAAGGCCGCATCGTCGGCTGCGTAGGACGGCATCGTCATCAAGATGACTGCGAGTGGCTGCTCCGAACCCTCCTGTCGGCCGCGAATCAGGACTGTGTTCCAGAATGCCGCCGACCCCGGCTCAGCCGGCTGGACCTTCTCCGCGCGTAGCGAAGCGTCGGCTCCGCTCGGCAGCCTATCGACGAATCTCAGGAACAGCTTGGCTACGGCTTCTTGCACGTCTTGGCCCCCGGCGCGCGCTTCAGGAACTTCACGTGCGCCATTGCCCCCGAGCGATCTACCGTAAAGCGTACGAAATCTGGGTCCTGTTTCTGAAGGGCCTTGAGCAGTTCCAGCGTGCGACCGAGTTCGAGCACTCGCTTCTTCTCAGTAAGCAGACGTGTGCCGGCCAGTAAGCCAACGTCGGTGATGGGCGAGTAACCCAGCGAGCTCTTGAGCGCCTCACCTGCTTCGACGAGCGCTTTCGTTGCCTGGGCCTCCGTCGCTTCACGCACCTTCATCCCGCGGCAGGCCGCAAAGGCAGCAAAGAAACCCTCCTGAAGGAACTGCTCAACACTTGGGAACTTGTTGACGCGACCCACGAGGATTGTCGCGCCTTCGGAGATTCGGTACTCGTATCGGTCGCGGGCCGGCTTGGTCAACAGCCCCAAGTCGCAGTAAGGTTCCAGGCGCACTCGCACGTTCTTCTCACGCGCGCTTCCTCCCGTATACGGCTTGCCCTTCCAAGCGGCCACGTTAGCCGCCACCTTCTCCAGTGCGGCAAGCCGCTCCCGTTCGGCCACTGGCAAGCTCCGCTTGCTGTGGGTGACCATGACTTGGCGGAGAATCTCGGGCAGAAGGTCGCCGGCCAACCGCTCATCGAAAGGTTCAACGCCTTCTTTGATGACGGCTTGCAGAAGCGGCAAGAACACCTCGGCGTCGTTGTCGAGAAGGCAGTAGAGCAGAACGGCGGCTTGGCTGTCGCTGATCCGCATGGGATTGTGCTGGCGGTCCAGTTCGCTGAAGGCCGCCAGTTCCGCCTTCGGCGTGACAGCCAAGAGTACGAGGCTCCGCGTCAACGCCGAGTACGTGCCCTTCTTGATTAGTTGGAGCGCCGTGCCAAGGTACGCATACTTGCCCCAGTCCGTCTCAACCAGCTTGCCCGTGCTGGATGGTAACGTCCGGTCAGCCAGATACATATCCTGGAGCTCAACCCCGATCGGCGCAGCGTTCTCCAGGATCGTCTGGCGCAGCTCTTTGTACACGCCGTCAGTAAGGCGCGTCCGCGCGTATTCCTGAAGGTCTTCTCCAAACGGCGGGCCGAGCCGGACACGATGAGTAACCTGCGCAATAAGTCGCTTGCCGAGCGTTTCAAGGTTGCTGGTCTGGTTCTCGTTGACGAGCGCAGCCAGAACCTTCAGATAACCCAGGCGCTGCATCGTGCGATTTGCCGAGTCCAAAACCCTGATTCGCCCCGCCATCAAAAACCTCCGTGCACGCTGATTCGCGGTCTGACATCCATGATGAAGGCGCGGTCGGTTTCCGTGTTGGACACCAGCGCTTGCCCGACGTCCAGGCTGCGAATTACCTGGTCAAAGCCCAGCGTCGAGTTGCCGTACTTCACCTCGTCGGGAAGGCTGGACTTGATGTTCTTGCGGATGTAGTCGATGTCACCCTGGACCGTGAGCTTGTGAACAAGCAGCGTGTCCACCTGGGCCAGAATGCGTGGGTCGATGGCCGTAGGTTGCTGCGTCGCGACGACGAAGGACAGGCCGTAGTTTCGGCCCTCGCGAACGTACTTGACGATCACATCCGTCGCCGAGGTTCGTCGCTCGGACGGCAAGATGTTCTGCGCCTCGTCGATGGCCACCCACGTCTGAGGCGCAGCCGTGGCGCACACCTGCTCCAGCGCTTGTCGCTCCTGGGGACCGAGCTTCTCGATGATCTTGAGGTGCTTTTCGGCTTCGGACGCCTGGATGCGCGAAGCAATCAACCTTCGCATCAGTGCGGACACAACGATGAGCCGGAGCTCATCGGACATCTTGTTCATCACGATGACACTCATCCGGCCAGGCTTGAGAAAGTCGCGAAGGGTAGTGCCCCGGTCCTCGAACAGCGGGTTGCGATGGTACGTCATCAATTGCTGCACAACAGCCCGCCGCGTCTCCTCATGGTAGGTGTCCAGTATCTCCCGATCCGTCTTTACACAGGCGATCAGGTCGCCAATGGCATACTGGTCTCTTGGCTGGTGGCGCCGTTGGCTGTCGCTCCATCCTTCCTGCGTGACCTTGATGTAGGCGTCATTGAGTAGCTGCCCCATCCGGTCCTGGTAGATGTCTAGGCCAAAGAGATAGCCCCAATCCTCGGCGGCAAAATCACAGCAGTTGATCGTGAACTCGCGGTGCTCCTCGGGCGTTCCCGGCGTCCTCGTTCCTTTCGGAATCCACACCGCCACGTTGAGCGGCTCGGGCTTGATGGCCCATCCTCGTCGAACAGCGAACTGCTCCTTCAGGATGGCCTTTTCTGAATCCTCACGGAGCAAGATACTCATCCACTGAAAGACGCCGAGCGTATCGAACAAGAGGATTGCAGCGTTCGACATGTTCGCGGCGATGCTGGATTCGCGGCTCGTCGTGCATAGCCCCTCCAGCAGGGTGCCGAGCGTGTAGGACTTGCCCGAGCCTCGCTTGCCGAATAAGGCCACCACGTGGGCCATGTCGGTGTCGAAGCGAACGTCCGTAAGCGGCCCCGCCTCGCCCAACCGGCCGAGGTAGACCCAGCCCTTACTGTCGTAGTTGTGCGTGCCGCAATATCCGGGATTCGTGCGAAACACGCGCGGCTTTGTGGTGAACTTCTTCATTGTCGGCCTCTCGACTCTAGCCGAACACGATCGGGGCAATCTCGTTGACGATGTCGTCGTCAATCACCTTCTTCTGTGAGTCCCACGCCGCGATAGCGCACTCGTTGATCGTGCGGATAATGTTGCGCGGCGTAGACTTGATCGCATCCTGGCACGCGTAATCACACATCAGCTCGAACGCGCTCGCCGTGAACGGGTACGTATCCTTCGTGGACGGCAGTCTGTCCGCGTGGATGCGCTTCTCCGCCTCCTCCTGGTTCACGAGGTGATTCAGCATCTCGCGGACGAACTGCTGCACGTTCGCTGGCGCAGCCAAGGTTTCAAGCTCGATGTAGTTGTGGGCGCTCACTCGCGATGATACGTCCGGGCGAACCAATACTTCCGGTGCGTCGTCGCGCGTATCTGCCTTGAAGCCGATCACGAAGCCCACAGTCGAGTTGGCATTGTCGGCCAGTTTGCGGATGTACTGATGCCACGACTCGGCGGCATCGCCGGTACGAACGTTTTGCAGCTCTTCCATCTCATCGACGAAGAAGACAAGCCGACGCCCGACCGCTGTGGCGAGCGCTCCGCACGCCTGAAGGGCAGCGACCAGGTCACCGACGCCGACCATGCCGAGGTTCCTCGTGATCTTGATCTCCTGCAGTTCCTTCGCGCTGAGGCTCTGGCCCGTGAGCCATCGCCACGCGGCGAAGCCCAGGTCGCCGCCGCCGCGTAAGTGGCTGAAGGCTTGAACAACGTTCGGATCGGAGGTCAGCTTGTTGAGTTCGGCGTCGAAGTCGGCCGACTTGGAGAATAGCTCCTTCAACCACACCTGCACGGCGCTCATACCGAGCGCTTCCATGTTCTGGAGATGCCATTCCGCCGCAACGGACTTGCTGCGCACCTCGATTTCCAGATGCACCGTGTGGGGCTTGCCTTTGCATGAGGCCGGCGTCTCGTGTTCCATCCAGTGCGCGAGGTAGTACAGCGTCTGGGTCTTCCCGCACCCGTACGGCCCCCAGACCATCATCTTCGGCACCTGGGGGTCGATGAACGCTCGCTTGATCTGGTTCTTCATGCGGTCGTTGAGTGCGGCGCGACCGAAATAGAAGCGGGCATCAGGCGGATTGATCTTCGGGTCGATCGTGAAGCTATCGCGATCCCTCAAACAGAACCAGTTCTTGAACTCCATGGCTATTTCCTTTCCGCTGTGATGCGCTGGACGAGTGTACTGTCCCTGAATGTCCGAAGTTGCCCGTTGACCCAGTAGTAAAGTTCATGCAACAGCGTGCGGCCGATCCCTTCGCCGTAGAGCATCATCGCAACCTCGATGTTCGCCCAAAGCGATGCTGCCGTCAGGTTACCGGAGCCGAAAAGAGCGAAGGAGTCGGCTTCGCGGCTCGCCATCGCAACGTAGACCTTCGCGTGAATCGAGGGGTTGTAGCGGACCTCAATCCAAGGAGAACCGCGAAGGATGGTCATGGCTTCCGCCTGGTATGCCTCCGTCGGAAACCGAGTGATGACGTAGGTGCAGATGCGCTGTGCCTCCACCTTCCGCCGCAGGTCCGCGAGCGTGAATCGGCATCCTTCAAGGGCAGAGATGAAAGGCGAAACGATGCAGAGCGACCGCACGTCGGCGTCGCGGAGGAAAAAGCGCAGCAGAAACTGCCCAACAGGGCGGTCTGTAAGCAGCCGAGCGTACCGCGTATATCCCCGATTCGTAGTCACGTCCGGACCCGGCCCCTTCGGTTCGTCTCGGTGTTGGCCATCAAGACGAACAACTCAGCGACTCCGTTGAACTCGGTTTTTTAGCCAGTCGTCCACCGCCTCCCTGTGGAACCGCCAGTGCCGGCCGACCTTCTGGCCAGGGAGCTTGCCCTCCTGAGCCAGCTTATAGAGCGTGGACTTCGCGATCTTCAGATACGCTGAAAGTTCGTCGATGGTCAGCACGCTTTCGCTGCGTCTGTTCATCTGCCGCCTGCCGCCGCTCGGGCGCTCGAGGACATGCCCCCGGCCACCGCCAAGAGACACCTGTAATTTAATAGTTAGTGGAGGCTACTGTCAATCGCTGGCCGGCGGCCGGTTCGCGGTCCCCCGGGAGCGGCTACTTCCCGCAGCCCTTGCAGCCGGTGCGGCCGGCGGGCGGCTCGGCGGCGCGGACCGGCGGCGGCGAGCCGTGGAGGGCAGCCAGCATCACCGCCGCGCCCGAGTAGGCTGCCGCGGAAAATAGCCACGCCACCGGGGCGGTGACGCCGGCCGTGAGGGCGTAGATCAGAACGGCCGTCCAGAAGGTCTGGCAGGCCCAGCAGTTTAGCAAGTAGTGCAGCGCCCGCCCGGGCAGGGACGTGCTCGACAGGCGCCGGAGTTCGGCGCGGCGAGCATCGACTTCAGTGTCCGTGAGCGGGACGGCGGCGGCGTGTTGCGAGCCACGGGCGACATCCTCGTCCCACTTCGTGCGGTTGGCGACCTCCCAGTTGAGCCGATTGAGTCGCTGGCGGCGCGGGTTGTCGCGGAGCGCGAGGCGGTACTGAAGCTCAGCCGCCGGGAAGGACCCGAAGATCGCCTTCGCCAGCGCGCAGACGGCCAGGGTCCAGACGAAGAAGGACGCCACGTGCGCCCAGTTAGTGATCTCGAAGATGCTCGTCATCACTCAGCCTCCATGCTTCGCAGGCTGTTGGCCGGAGGCCGGAGGCTGTAGCCAGCGCGTCGGCAGCAGCCCGGCGTGCAATATCGTGTTCCAGTCGCTGCGCGTCGGCTCGCAGCCTCTCGCTCAGGGTCGCTGTCCCAATCCACCGCGCCGGCCTCCGTTCTTCACCCAGCCGTCTCACTCCAGCCTCCAGTTTGCAGCCTGCTATCTCACTCCAGCCTCCGGTCTCCAGCCTCACTTCCCGCACTGCTCCAACCGCTCGCGTAGCAGGTGACGGATGACCCGTGCTTCGGCCGGCGCGTTGCTGGGGTCCACCGTGAGGTCGCCGTTCTTCGGCAGCTTCCAGCCGGCGTCGAGCTTGGCGAACAACGTCGCGATGGCCGGGTCGCGCTGGATAAGCCAGCGCCGGAGCTCGGCTTCGGTGGTGCCGTTCACCAGCTCGACGACGCGGGCCAACACGTAGTCGCAGGCCAGCAACCCGAGCTCGTCATCCGGGCAGTACGCCGTCAGGTGGACGCGCTTGGGGCCAACGTTGATCGACACGACCGGCATGGCTATCTCCAGGCTTGAGGCTTGAGGCGTGAGGCTTGAGGACTCAGGTCTCATGCCTCACGACTTTTCTCCGTTCCCACATCCAGTGAATCTCCGGCGCCCAGGACGCCGACGCGAACGTTACGAGTCGCTGAAGCTCCTCGAAGCGCGTCGCGCCGGGGTCGCGGTTCTCGAAGCCGATGTTGATGGCGCCGACGTTCGGCACGCCCGCGAGCTTCGCAACCTCCCGAGCCAGCCGGCGGCAGCGGCCCCAGACGTTCGCGTCCAGCATCATGTAGACCATGCGGTAGAACGGCACCGCGGCCACGACCAGCGCGAGCTGCGCATCCGTCGGCAGCGAACCGAAGAACGCGGTCGCGACCGAGTCGTTGTCCGCTTGGATCGCGGCCGTGACCATCAGCGCATCGAACGGCCCCTCGACCACGAAGAGCGTGTTGCCGCCGGCCTGGACGCGGTCAGCTTCGTAGATCGTGGTCTTGTGACCGCCTTCGACCGGGTAGCTGAGCCAGCGCTTCCGCTCGCGCGCGTCGATGGCCCGCGCCGTGTAGCCGAAGTTCCGGCCGCCCTCGCGCACTGGGAATACCACGCGCCGCTCCTGCTCGTCGAAGCGCAGATCGAACCGCGGTATGAGCTCGTCCAGGCGCTCCGCGGGCACGCCGCGGCCGACCAGGTAGTCGTAACCCGGCTGCGCGACGCCGGTCGCAGTGAGCGGCACAAGCTGGTCGAGTCGTCGCATCAAGTTACCCAGGTTGTAGGCCGGAGGCCGGAGGCGGGAGGATCGGAACTGGACGTGTTCTGCCGCATGTCAGCCCTACAGCCTCCGGTCTTCTGCCTCTTTCACAGCACGCATGTCTCGGCACCGGTCCACGTCTCGCACGGGCAATCGTGCATCCATGTGGCGGGGTCCTTGGTGAGGTCGTAGTTCCGCAGGCGCGGCACGCCGCGGCCCTCGTACGGCGGCAGCCCGCCGTTGCGGCCGGGGAAGTGGCGGTACGGCCGGCCGGAGCCGTCGAGGTTCAGATCGACCGCGACCCAGGCCGCCTCGCCCTTGCACACCGGGAAGTCGCCCAGCGAGCACTGGCAGATGTGGCCGGTGCAGCAGGCGTATCCCGCCCACGCAGAGTAACAGCCGCTAACCGAATCAACGTTTTGTGAACACAATGGTCCGTATTGACCGTGGTACCCATATCCCGGCACCGGTGGCGGCAACGCCAGCGTGTCGCCGAACGCGCAGTCCGGGCTGCACCCCGGCATCCCGTCGCACCCGGAGTACCACGACGGCACCAGCCCGCGCCAGTAGATGCCGGTCACCTCGTGGAACCACAGCCCGCTGTCCGGCCCCATCGGGTAGGTCTCGCCGCAGCCGAACATGTCGCCCAAGCAGTTGCCGCTGAACTCCTGGCCCGGCGGGCCGGTCGCCTTGAAGTACAGGCCGGGGTGCCACACGTGATCCAGGCGGTTCTTCTTGAACTGCCCGCCGTGCGTCGCGTCCCAGCCGTGGTTGCACGCGTTTGGCGTGCAGGCGTAGTAGCTGTAGCCCTCGACGCGTCTGGTGCAGCCGTAGCCGGTGTGGGGATCATCGACGCAGCGCTGCTGCTGCCAGTCCCACGAGCGGCAGCCCTTCTCGGTCCGGTGGTAGCCGCAGCCCGGCGAGGTCTCCATGTCATCGCCGTAGCCGTCGCAGACGGTGTCCTCCCAGTAGCCGCGCTCGCAGGGGCAATCGGGGTACGCCCTCGGCGAGTACTGCGAGAACCCGTGCTTGCGGCTCATCATGTGGCACTTGGCCGACTGGCAGTTCTGCGTGCACTCCTGCCAGGTCGGCACGGGCCAGGGCTGGCAGGTATCTGGGTACTCGGTCCACTCCTCGTCGTAGCCCGGCCCCCACTGGTGGTACCAGTAGCCCAGCACGTGGTCGTACGGCCAGCACGCTTCCGCGTTGGCGCAGCACTTGTCGCAGCCCTTGCGGTACTCGACGTGCGCCGTGCCGTAGCAGTCGTGGTAATCCGCGGCGTAGTGGTATCCGCAGTCCTTGCCCATGAACTGGCCGGGCGTGCGCTTGCGCGTGCATAGGCCGATCAAGGTCCACACGCCGTAGTCGATCAGGTAGTCGACGGCGTCGATGATCTCTTTGATGTGGACCGCCTCGATCACGTCACCCGGACGCAGGCCCCACGATGGATACTTCGCCCACACCTTGGCGAAATCGTCCCAAGCCGGTTCGTACATCAAGACGAACGTACCCGGTGCCGTGCCCCAGGAGTACCCGCCGCCATAGAACGGGTTGTCGAAGTGCAGGTCGTCGGCGTAGAGCATGTTGATGCCTCGCCAGGTCTTGCGCGCCGCTTGGCTGCCCCATGTCTCGCCTTGGCCGGGCACGTGGTTCGGGTGATTATGCAGCGGGCGCGGATCGGGCGTCGGTCCGCCGACCAGGCCCTTGCCGCCGGTCATGTAGTGCGGGTGGACGTTGCTGCCCGACCAGCGGAACTTGATCGGCATCGGCACGCAGCAAAGCCCATCGTCGCCGCCGCGGAAGCGCGGGTTATGGTGGAACACGTCGCAGCGGTCGTCGGTTTCGGCGCAGGTGTCGTACTCGCCGGTGCAGCAATCGCCGCCCAGCCAAGACAGAATCCACCGGCACATGTTGATGAGCTCGGGCTGGATCGTCTCCGAGCCGTCGAAGGTGAAGAAGTCGGTCCCGTGCCGGATGTCCACGCCGCCGTAGTCTGCCAGCATCTCGGGCAGGCCGGAGGCGTAGGGGTTGAAGTGCGTGAACCACTGGAGGTAGTACGCCTTGGCCTCGGCCGGCGGGCTGTCGCCGCCGGGGTCGTACTTCGTGATGTCGGGGTTCTGCGGGTCCGGGTCGTTGTAGAAGTACCGCAGGTACCAGCGCAGCTCGGTCCCGTGGGCGTATGGACCGCGCTGCGCCGTGTAGGTCGTCGGCCCGCCGCTCATCGCGACATACGACCAGCTCGACCAGCCGCCGCCCGGCGCCTTCGTCTGGTAGTAGAGCCGCACGTTCGTCGGCGTGGGCACGCCGGCGGGTTTCGTGTAGGTGAACGCGACGACCTGGCCGGTCTTCTGGACGTAGCCCACGCCGTCCTGGCGCCCGGGCTGCGTCGCGCCGAACCAGCCGGAGCCTTCGGGGTCGAACGGATCGTCAGCACAATCCCGGCTCACACTGCCCAGCGGGAAGTACGTCCGATCGTGCGTACCCGTCGTGAACTGGCCGACCGGGTCGCCCGACCGCGAGCGGATCGGCACGCTGGGCCTGGGCATCGGACAGCAGGGCGGCGATTCGCCGAGCGCGGCGTATTCCTTGCCTGTTTCCTGGTAGTCCCAGCATGTGCCCGTCTCGTTGCACCCGATCGGCCCCATTAGCAGCCGGCGCTCCCACATCTCCGGCCCCCACAAGCAGCGCGGGTGCTGGCGGTCGTACCACTGGCGCTTCGGGTTGCCGTTCGGCCGTGAGCCGAACACCGCGTACAGCAGGCCTTCGAGCTTTTCCAGCGCCAGGGCGAACTTGCCGCCGAGTGTGTCTTCCCAGTTGATCTCGCCCGGACCGGCCGGCGGCGAGCCCTTGGGCAGCACCTTCACGCCGGGCGGGTGCAGGTCGGACCACTTGAGCTGCGCCGGGTACTGCCCGCCGGGCGTGGCGAAGCCCTCCTCGCCGTGCGAGTGCGTGCCGTACGTGGCGTGCTTCTCGCTGGTGATGTCCACGAACGGCATCAGACTCCCTCCAACTGGAAGCGCACTTTGTCAGGTACGCGCAGCGTATCGCCGTTGGGCACGCTGACCGGTGGGTCGATCGGCGTGAGCCACATGAGTTCGTTGGACCCACCGACGCTGCCGTACACGGCCAGCCAGGCAAACGGGCCGATGGCCGCGCCGCTCGTGTTCGTCCACTGCGGCGTATTGCTGGATTCCACACGCGGCGGCGGGCCGGCGACGTACGTCCAGGAACTGAGCGCGACTCCGGCGAACTGCGCGTGGAAGTGCGGCGACACATCGGCATACATCGTGCGGCGCGTCGGCTTGACCAGGCTGGCCAGCACCGGCCGGCAGTAGAGCGCGTCGTACCGGCTGCCCGTCTTGCCGAAGGCGTAGCGCGCGAACCGATAGGCGAAGTCGCGCGAGATCATGCCGAAGATGCGGGCCTGATAGCGGATGTGCAGGGCCGTCCCCGGGCGCAGCAGCACCGGCGCCCGGAACGCCGCCGCGGCGATGAGCTTGTTGCGTGACGAGTCGGCCACGAATGCCAGCGTGATGGGAAAGCCGCCCAGCTTGCGGAAGTCGCACAGCCAGTCGAGCTCACCGGACAGGTCCCACTGATGCATGTACGAATGAATGCACTCAGTCGGGTTCTCCGGATTGCATTGTGTTTCGCAACGCTTCCGCGGCCGCTGCCAGGGATAGCCGACGACTGGTTCCCAGCCGAGTGTATCGGGCGTCCATTCGGGCGGCGCTTCCTCGATCTCGTCTGTCCACGGGTAATCCCAATCGTCCGCATCCTGCGGCGTCCATGAGTGAGTGTTCGGGAACGTGACTTCCTGCGAGACGAAGCCGCCCCCGTCGGCCTCCATCGACGCCGCGAAGTTCAGCGCCTGCCGGGCGTATCCGAATGAGGTCCGCATCGAGCCGGTATAGCAGCCGCCCTCGTTGGCCTGCGCATTCGTGCATTGGGCGAACGTGAGCGTCGGGCCGAAAGTCACGCCACCGCCGAGGTTGGGTCGGTCGTTCGGGTAGCTCGGCGTCGGGCCGGCGACGCCCATCTGGAACGTCATCGCGCCCTGATACGGCGGGAAGAGCTGACGGTAGACATACTCGATCCCCTCATACGCAAGCAGGTTCGGCAGTGCGAACCGAGCCAGCTCGGTGCCCTCGTCCAGATCGACATGTCTCACGATGAATGCGCCCACTGTTCGACTCGCTGCCTCCGGCGCTCCGCCTCAAGCCTCAGGTCTCAAGCCTCACGCCTCAGTAGGTTCCCCGGTAGTGCGACCGCGTGCAGACGAACGCATCCACACCCGGGTCGGGCGCCGCGAAGATCAACACGACATCGCCCACGACCAGCGGGTTGACCCACTGCCCGCCGGCACCCTGTTCCTCCAGGTTGAAGACGTTGTTGTATGCCGCGCCGCCGCCGACTTGAGTCCAGACCCCGTCTTCGTCCATCGTGGCCTGCACAGCGGCGTACCGGTACGGCGGCGAGCTGCCAGCCTTCGACGTGATCATGGCGAAAGACGCCGCCATTGAGCCGGCGCTGGTGGGCAGGCCGATCTTGGCGATCGTCCAGGCAACACCGGTGACCTCTCGCTCGACCGGCGGCTGAATCCACAACAGCGCCGCCGAACCGGCCGTGCCGCTTTTGAGCTTGCTCGGATCGCCAGGGCTTACCTCAGCGAAGACGTGCGCCTCGTCCACCATCTCGACTTTCACGACACACACACCATCCACGCAGGCCCGGCCGATCTCGTTCGCAACCAGCGGTTCCAGAAGAACGGCAAAGCGGCCGGCGTGCTCCGTGCCCGGCGTTGTGCCCTTCAGCGCCACACGCTCCTTGAAAGCGTCGGCGTTGTCGATGGGGTTCACAATCGTGCCGGCGACGCCGAGCACGTCGAAACGCTCGCGGTCGGCGCCGCTCTCGTTGCGGACCAGCACGATGCCGGTGTCGGGCCGGTCGCGCTGCGCGTCGCGCTGCGTGCTGCGCTGTCGCTGCTGGAAGTCCTGCGCGGCGTCGATGAACGCGTTATACGTCGCCGCGGGGATGACCAGCGGGTCGCCGGGACTCACCTTCTTCAACGTCGCGGCCATGCCCTAAATCCCCAGCAGGTTCAGGTCGCCGTACGGGTAGACCTGCTCGATGTAGACCGCGATCGGCTTCTTCACGAGCGCTTTGGCGACGGTGTCTTCACTGTCGGAGTACCGCACCCACAGGTACTCCCAGCCCTTCTTGCTGATGCCGGTGATGTCGCCGATGGTCAGGTTCGTGACGTTCGGGCTGGCCGCGAAGCGGAACGTGATCTCCCAGTCGCCGCTGCCGCGCTTGCTGCCGGCCGCGCCCAGGAACAGGCACTCGCCCGCAGCGAAGCCCTTGAAGGCGGCGTTGTTGACCTTGCCAGTGAGGTTGAAAAGCGTCACCTTGTACGCCGGCGTGACCACCGAGTTGTCGAGGTAATGTGTCTCAGAGAAGTGGTAGACCGGGACGGTAATGTCCACACCCTCGACGCTGTCCGCCGTGACGCCAATGGCGCCCTTGAAGTCCGGGGCGGTCTTGCCGGGCGGGGCATACCGAGCGATCGTGGCCAGGCTGTGCGTGACGTGCTGCGTGCCGCCGCCGGTGTCGAACGTGAAGACGGATTCCGCCGTCTGCGGCACCGGGCCGTAGCGGACGATGCCTACCCAGAGCATGTCGCCGACGGGCTGGACGGTGACGGTATCGCGCGGCAGGTAGAACCAGCCGCTCCCCCACGGGTCGTACGTGGCCGGGCTGCCCGCCAGCAGTGCCGAGCGCGCCTCGATGTCGTCGTTTGTGCCGCGAATGATGTAGCGCAGCTCGACCGAGGGCTGTTGCCCAGTCGTAACCTGCCGGCTCTCGAACTTCTCGACGCACTCGACGGGCACCGACGACTCCTACGCAAAGCTGAGGCGTCCGACTGCTGCGGCGTCGGCCAGGCGCTTGGTGTGCTTGGCGATCTGTTCCGTGTTTTGCGCGGTGCGCTCGACCGCGTCACCGCCACCGAGCCCCGCGGCCGCTAGCGGATTGAAAGTGCCAGTAACGGTGATCTTGCGGGCGAGGAAGTCGCCCAAATCTGCGAACTGGTCCTCCAGGCCGGCCAGCGGATCAGTCAGCCGGCGACGCGACGGGGCAGCCGCTTCGGCTTCCGCGCGCTTCTGCTGGGCCGCCTCACGGGCGGCATCCAGTTCTTTGCGAGCTTGAGCGAGGTCGTCCGCTGCCGCCGCAGCCCGCTCCGCGTCTGCTTCTTCCAGATGTTTGAGTGCCTCGGCACGCTGTCTTTCGACTTCAACCAGTGCCGCATCCCGCTCGGCATCATGTTGCTCAGCGGTCAGCTTGCTCTTTCGTTCCGCCTCGGCGACATCGGATTGCCGCTTGTTTTCAATCTCAACGAGGCGATCGTTCAGCGCCTCTTCCCCAAGCCGCTTGGCTTCGGCAACCTCTTCATCAGTCAAAGAACCGATAAGGCCCATTACGTCGAGCCAACGATCAGACAACCAATTCTGGAAATCGGCCCACATTGTCCGCAGCCCAGCCGTCAGATTGGCCCAGGTCTTCGCAATAAACGCCGTCGTTTCCGGGAAATTCTTCCACATCCAAGTGGATACACTGATCCATGCCTTACGCACCGCAGCAAATGCCTCGATCGCAATACGCTCGAACGCATAACGAAAGGCGTTCCACGCCTTGCGCAGCGGCGCGATACCGGTCTCCCACGCCAGCTTCAGCCCGGCCCAGAGCACCTGGGCGGCCAGCGTGAGGTCCCCTGCGGCCAGCGCGTCGGCGATTCCCCCGATGACCTTGAGCACGCCATCCTTGAGCCAACGGAACGTGTCGCCCAACCAGGCCAGGGCATCCGCGCCGGCGCCGGTGTAGACCAGGATCGCCGTCCCCAGTCCGGCAATCGCTGCCACCACCAGACCGATCGGATTGAGCAGTGCGCCAAGTACCGAACCAAACGCACCGAAGACCGTACCGACACCACTGACAACACTTGCCAGCACGCCAAACACAGCCCCGAGACCCGAGACTAGCGTCCCGACCACGACGAGCGCGGCGCCCGCGGCCATGACGCCGGCCGCAACCTTCGCTGCGGTGATGATGATGGCCTGATTCTGCTTGACCCACGCCATGACGGTCACGACGACGCGCGTGATACGGTCCGCCAGGTCGATCACCGCGTCGGCCAGCGCCTCCCCAATCGTCGTGGTCAGCCGCTTCACCACCCGCCAGAGAATGTTGAGCGTATCATTCAGCAGCGCAGCCTTCTTCGCCGCGTCTGTCGACATGGTGAGACCCAGGTCGCGGGCCTGCTGTTGGAAGGCCTCGATGCCGGCGGCGCCACCTTCCAGCAGCGGGATGAGCTTCGTGCCACTCTTGCCGAAGATCTCCATCGCCAAGGCCGCTCGCAGCGTGGGGTCCGCGACCTGCGATAGCCGTTCGGCGATGAGCTTGAACTGCTGCTCGGGCGAGAGGTTAACCAGATCGGCGACCGTCAGCCGCAGTCGGGCGAGCGCTTCGACCGCTCCGTCGCTGCCGCCAGCCGCGTCCACGATCGACTTCTGCATCCTCCGCAGGCCAGTTTCGAGGGTTTCGAAGTCGGCCCCGGACTGCTCGGCGGCGAACCCGAGTTCCGAGAGGGCCTCGACACTCACGCCGGTGCGGCGCGACATCTTCTCCAGCGCGTCGCCTGAATCAGCAAACGTCTTCACAGCGCCGACCAGCGGCGCGGCAATCGCCGAACCGGCCGCGAAAACCTTCAGCCCGATCGAGCGCAGGCCTTCCCCAAACGCATTGAGCCGCTGCGCGGCTTTCTGGAGTCCCCTGGCGATTCTGTCGTCCACGCCGAGCTCGACGAACGCCCGCCCGGCGCGGATGCCCTTCGTGTTGGCCACGGCCTACCCTCCGCGTACGCTGCCCGCCCAGCGCTTGGGCAGCTTGGGCCGTTCCTTTTCGAGGGCCGGCCCCATGAACGGCCGCGCGGCGATGGTCGCCCGCGTCTTGACGACCTTCCCGCGGCGGCGGTAGCGGACCTCCGATTTGCCGCCGAACTCCAGGACGTGCGGCGCGGCAGAGCGATGGAACCCTACCGGCCCGACGACCACCGAGTCACTGGCCGGGTCGTAGCCGAAGTAGATCAGCCGGCGCAGCGAGCCTTCGTGCGAGTGCGGCGGCCGGCCGGGCGGCGCCGGCCCTTTGCGTTTGCGGATGCTGTGCTTGGCCGCGGTGCGGATGAACGCGCCGGCCTTCGACAGCACGGCGCGCTTCGCCTTGTCCACCGCCCGCATGACGACGTGACGGTCGAAGAAGAGGTCTTTGATGCGCATCGTGATCACGTCTGGAGTGTTCCGTTCGGCGGTGTCGCGGCGTGCCGGCCGTTCTGCTTGATCCGCAACATCTCGCGTCGGTGACTGAGGATTAGTGCGAGCAGCAGCGTCAGCGACACGACGAGCGTGGCGCCGACGCCGAACTCGCTGCGATAGCCCGTCGCATCGCCGCCGATGCCGGTCGCCTGCACTTCGGCGCGAAGCGTGGTCTCGACGGCGGTTTCGATGCGGCTGGTGAGTTCGGCCTGCACGCCGGCGACGATCTGGCCGCTGAGTTGCTGCACGTCGAGTGCGAAGGCCTCGTCGGCGGGCTGCGATGCCGCGGGTCGCCACGGCGACTCGCCTGTGGCGAGCGGCGGCGCCACGACCAGCCGCGGTTGCGGCCGGCTCGCGGCGCAGCCAGCCAGCAGCGCGGCGAGCGTGATCGACGCGCCCGCCGCCTGCGCAAGCCGGATGCCGCGTTTGCGGCTCACGGCGCACCCGGCACGCTGCTGCGCGGCGCCGTTGCGGCCGGCTGCGTGGCGGGCAGACCGGCGTTGTCCTCCTGGTGCGGTTCGCCACGGCGACTCGCCTGTGGCGAGCTGCTCTCGGTCTCCTCGTTGCTCGTACTGGAGACCTGGAGTTGCCCGGCGATGCCTTCGACGCCGACGGATGCGGCGCCCTCCACGCCGGTAACCCACTTGCCCGAGAACTTCACGATGTACGTGGGGTTGATGCCCTGAGCACCGGCCTGAATCACAAGCTGCTCGACACCCTGTGCAAGGCCCTCGCGCACCGCCGGGATGATCGCCTCGTCCGCCAGCTGGTTGGCGAAGTGCTCCACCGGCGGCTGAGGGTTGAGCGTCGCACAGCCGGTCAGGCCTAGCAGCGCGAGGCACAGGCCGAAGGCTGCGGACGGCAGGCCGCAGCGTGCCGTTGCCGGCGAAACGACCCTAATCCAGCCCTCCGGCCTACAGCCTCCAGTCTCCAGCCTCTTCTTCAGATTGCACAGCCACATGAGTTGTCCTCCGTCCCTGGAGTTGCGGTGCGAGGGAACCGCCCCTCGAGGAACACCGCTTTCAGACTGTCCATGTCGATCGGGATCGGCGCCGGCCGCTTGGCGAACGGGTCGAAATCGGCCGGCTTAAACGCGCGCGTCTTCTTCGGATCGCGGTGGCAATTCGCCAACAAAGCCATCAGTGCACTCATCCGCGACCACTCAGCCTTCGCTCGTGCCTCGGCCAGCGCGAGCAGTTCGCGCAACGTCAGCCGGCCAGGCTCGACACCGATGATGCCGGCGCACTGCCAGATGAGACGCCAGACATCGCCAGCGCTTGGGCGACGAAGTCTTCCGCGTTCACCGTCGCCAGCTTCGCTTCGATCGCGTCTCGCGCTTTGTCCATCACGTTCCAGGTCATTTCGAGAATGCGTTGAAGGTTCGCCCGATCCCTCGGGCTCGGGGAAAAACCCACGAGTTCCTCCAACAGCGCCTTGGTCGCGTGCTCAATCGCGTCCCCAGCCATCGCCCGCCCGAAGTCCTCGTCGCTGACGCCCTTGGCATCAGCCTCGGGTTTGCAGACGGCATACACCACGTCACACAGCAGCACCGGGTCGCGGTAAAGCCGTTCAATAAGCTGCCCGTCAAGGATGTCGAGCAGGTCCACGTCGAGCAGGCCGCGCACGCGCTTGATCGCGTCCACGTTGATCGCGATGGTCCATGTCCGGCCGGCGTTATCAGTGAAGGTTTTCATGAGGCTGGAGTCCGTAGGCCGGAGGCTGTAGCCTGAAGACATGCGCGACCACACAAAGCTGCGGGCATTTGAATTGGCCGACGCGTTGGCCCTGCGGGTCTACGAGCTGACTCGCGACTTCCCGAACGAGGAACGCTTCGGTCTGGCGGCGCAGATGCGGCGGGCCGCCGTTTCCGTGGCCTGTAACATTGTGGAGGGCGCGGCCCGCCAGACGGAGGCCGAGTATCTCCGGTTCCTCGACATCGCCTACGGCTCGGCTCGGGAACTGGAGTACCAGGCATCGCTGGCCTTCCGGCTCGGCTACCTGAGCCCGGAGCAGTCTGAATCGCTGGATGGGGCATGCGTCGAAACCTCCAAGGTTCTCAATGGTCTGATCCGCGCGATCCGCGGATGACTTCTGGCTCCAGCCTGCAGCCTCCAGCCTCCTAGCTTCCTTCCACCCAGCTGCGGAACACCGCCAGCTTGGCAGTCACGCTGACGGTGATCGCCTCCTCCAGTTCCTCGCTGCGGCTGAACGAGGTGATCGAGAAGTCCCCGTCCGGCCCCTGGCCGTTAGCCTTATCCAGCACCTTCAAGGCGATTAGGCCATTGCTTAGATAGGCATTCTTGATGGCGGTGAACCCCGCGTCGGTCGGGTCCCAGACCATCTCGAACTCGNCCGAGCATTCGCGGAGCGTAGGCGCAGTGGCTCGCCAGCCCTGGTNGGCCCGCGTGGTCACGTCCGCCTCGCCCGCCTCCAGATTGAGCGTGACGTTGCGGACGTTGGTCATTTCCGTCGAGGCAGGATTGCCGGCCGTCCCGTAGTACAGCTTGGCGTTCATCCCCAGAACAAAGTTCGCCATGTTTTACTCCTCCGCGACCATGAGGCTTGAGGCTCGGAGCCTGTGGATTCAAACCTCAGGTCTTATGCCTCTAGGTCAGTCCGAGCTCGATCACCGTGCCGGCCGTGGCGCGCAGGTAGACCGTCTGGCCGTATGACGGGCCGAGCATGACCATCGAGTCGGCCGGGATCGTCAGCTTGGCGGTCCCGCCGGTTACCTCGCGGACCTCCACGTTCGCCGCCAGCGGATGCACGATCAGCGTCGCGCCGCGTGGCACCTCGACGGCCTGGTCGGAACCCGTCGCGGTCAGCGGTTCCAGTGCCTTGAAGTTCATGGGCCACTCCCTCGGTTGGATGGGCACGACCGGCGGCGTGTGCAGCAGCACATGCAAGCCCGCCTGCGTACACCGCAGGCCGGAGCCGCTGTACACGGCCGCGCCGACCAGTGCCGCATCGACCTCGGCCTTCGTCCAAGGCTGGCCGGTCGCCGGCGACTTGAGCGTGAAGACGAAGATCGTGTCGTAGGTCGGAACGGGCGTGAAGTTCGCGGTCGCGAGCTCCGCCGACCCGACCCGCAGCACTGCCCGTCCGCTGCCGCTGGACGCATTCCGCCAGCACAGTGCTCCGGCCACGGCGACGATCCGTTCGCCCGGCGCCAGCGTGACATCGGCCACGCCGACGTTGAACGCCGCGCCCGGATACGTCCCCTCGAGGTACGTGGCATCGCCGTCCTGCGGCACCTGTGCGACATGGGCCCAGTACTCCACGGCTCACCTCAGGGATCAGGCACGTCCGGCGGATAGATCGTCCAGCCTGCGGCGGTCCCGTTCGCGTTGGCGTTCAGCCGGGCCACGCGCGTCGTCGGCCCGTACAACACCCCGTCGTCGCCGGTGTAGATGTCATCCACGTCGAGCGTGTAACCCTGCGAGGCCAGGTTGAACCGCTTGCCCAGGTACGCGGCGTTCATCGACCCGCCCGGCGACGCGAGCCCCTGGGCCACGACCTGCCCGTCCATCCGCCAGATGTAGCGGTCGAACAGCACCGCCAGCTCGCAGAAGTACCAGCGGCCAAGCTCGACCGGCCCGACGCTGGCGATGTATGGCGAGCCGCTTGTGCCCACGTGCAGTCGGATTACGCCGTCGCCATCGAGTCGCAGCGATGCCCGATGCGTGGTGCCGTACGCGACATAGAGCAGGTATTCCCACACGCCCTGCACCATGGGCAGCGTGGCGAGCCGCATCGCGAAGCCCAGCGTGTAAACCGTCCGGCTGACCGTCGTCGGGTTGCCATTGGCGTCGAAGCCGTTGGCCAGCGTGATGTACGCCGTGCCCGTGCTCTGCGGGGCGATGATGCGGCAGCCGTAGTTGCCGCTCCGCTTGTGGGCGGCACCGACGCTGACCGAGCCACCAACCCCGAGCAGCTCGTTCGTGTCGCCCGCCTCGAAGCCCGCGAACCACTGCACCGGCATGACCCTCACCTCCGCACCCGGTACGTAACCGTCAACACGCTGGTGAACACGTGTTCCTTCTCCAGATGCTCCGGCGCGAAGATCGGGTCGTTCTCCAGCGCTAGCCACACGGCGGCGGGGAAGCCGTCGAGCTTACGGAAGCGCAGGTGATCACCGATCTCCTCGACCAGGTGCATCAGGCCGTCCAGCGTTGGGGCGTCGTCCGCGTTCACCTTCCGCTGGACTCCGATGTCGATCGCGCAGTCGAAGAAGGCATCCGCGCGCGTCGCGGCCGTCGCCGTCAGCGACTTCGGCACGACGCTTACCCGGAGCTCGTGAAGCTGCGATAGGTCGTAGACCGGCTGGTACTTCCGTTCCGCGGTGAACGGCAGACTGAACGGGGCGGCGTTCAGGCTGGCCACGACAGCGTCGGCAATCTGATTGATGGTGCTCACGGCGACGTCCTCCCGTTCTGCCGACCTTCCAGGAACGACACACGCCGCTCGATGGCCTGGTACTCGGTGCGCAGCGCCCGGGCCTCGACGATCAGTTCGTCCAGCCGCTTCTCGACATGGTCGAGCTTGGCCGTGACGACGCCCCACTGGACGGTGAACGCCAGCACCGCGAGCAGCGCAGTCAGGGCGACGCCCGCCCAGCGCGACCACTCAGGCCGGAGGCCGAAGGCTGTAGCCTCGGGGGCTCGCGCTCGATCGTCCGCCGTGCGAGGTGTGGTTTGCTGCCTGTGGCCTTCCTCGGTCATGGCGGCTCCTCCATCCCCACGAACTTCGTGTGAATCCGCAGCGCCCGGCGATACGGGTCGCTGTAGCGCCACGGCGGCTCGCCACCCGGCGCCATCACCTCGTAGAGGAAGATCTGCCCATCCGCGGTCTCGCGAATGCGGTCGCCGGCCTGCGGCAGGATCGGCACGCCGCCGAGCACCAGGTCCGCCGCGAGAACCACGAAGTCCCGCGACTCGGTGCGGTGGACGACGCCGTAGTCGTCCGCCTGCTCGAACTCCGTCCGGCCGATGGTGGCCGGCAGGTCCACGCTGTCGCCGCCGCGGAGGTACGTGACCGTCCGCGACAGGTGCCGGGTGCGCTGGTCTTCCAGCCACGCCGCGCCTTGTTCGAGCAGGTCGGGCATACGTCAGTCCTGAGGCTTGAGGCCTGAGCCCTGAGGGCTGAATGTCCAAGCCTCAAGCCTCAGGCCGTGGACCTCCCAACTATTGACTCATCCGCACGCGAACCGTCGCATCGGCGTCGGTTGCCGTCTTGACGCACTTTCCGATCAGCTTGTTGCCGCTGGCCGCCGTCGTGGCGACGTTGTTCGTGTCGTCCCAGTACACGTTGGCGCCGGCCGTGATCGCCGTGCCGCCGCCCGTGGCCTTGGCGAAGTCGAACACGCCCGCCACCGCGAGCGACCCAAGCGCGCCGGCGGCGATCGGCGTGCGGGCCACGCCGACCAGCTCGCCCTGGACGATCACGTCGCCGGCGGCCACGTCCGCGCCGGGCGTGTAGTCGATCGACGCTCCGTCATGCCGGAAGATTGCCTGTACCATCGCTGTTGTCCCTTCGTGCCTACGTGCCTGCCTGCCTCACGCCTACGCTTCGCCCTTGCACTTGACCGCGGCGCGGAAGTCCTGCATGGCCACGCCGAAGTCGAAGTACCCGCGCCACTGCATCCCCAGCGTGTTGAAGCTGGTCTCGCCGCTCTCGACCGTGGGCGTCCGCCGGCCACGCAGATAGGCGATCTCGATCGCCGCCACGTCGGCCGGGTTGGCGAACAGGTACCACGCCTTGGCCGAGCCGCCGGGAATGCCCTGCGCGTTGAGGTACGGGCTGGCCAGCGGCCGCCACTTGCCGACGTGCGGGTTGCCGGCCGGGCTCGGCTTGCCCTGGGCCGTGGTCTCGTTCACCCGCGTCTCGGTCATGAGCTGCTGGGCCGCGACCTTCAGGCTGGTGGGCACCAGCAGGATGGCCGGCGACAGCAGGACCGGCTTGCCGGTGACATCGGTCTGGTCCAGGAACTTCTGCTCCGCCGCAGTCAGCGCCGCGATCGACAGCGCCGTCTCCGCCCCGCTGAGGAAGTTCTGGTGGCCCGTGCCGAAGAAGTCGTTCGGGTTGGACAGCAGCAGCTCGAAGACCGCCTCTTCGCGCTTCAGCGCCGACATCCGCCCGATGATCCGGGGAATCTGGAGGAACGCCCCGAGGTCGTCGTTGATGATCATCTGCCGCGTGAGGGCGATCATCCGGCCGAACGTCTCGATGCGGTTCTTGTACGCTTCCTCGGTCAGCGTGGCGTGCTGGAGCTCACCGTCTGGGCCGACCTTCTCGAACACGCCGTTGCCGGTCATGCGGTAACGGGTGACCTCCTTGAAGTCGTTGACGTCGGTCTCGGAGCAAATCTGCGTCGCAACGCTCTCGACCGCCTCGTACGCGGCCAGCATGGCCTTGTTGGCCACGTTCGAGAGGATGCCCGACAGCGAGAGGGTCGAAAACCCGTACGCGGCCTGGATCAGCCGCTGCTCGGCGACGAACGCGGCCCGGATGGTATCGTCGTCGAAGCCCGTCGCCGCGGCGTGCCCACCGGCGGCGTGAATGATCTCCCGGAAGACCGTGTGCAGCCCGGCCCGCTTCAGGTCGCGCGACAGCGCAGCCTCCATGATGCGGGCGTCGTACCACCGGGCGACCTTCTCCTCCGGCGCGACGTTGTAGTTCAGCAGCAGCGCCGCCTCGAGGGCCTTGCCCGTGGGCGGCTCGGTACTGCGGCGAATGCCCGTGACGGTCGGCCGTTCGGCGCGGAGCTTCTCCAATTCAGTGCGTTCCTCAGTCCAGCCTTCAGCGATTGCCTGCTCCTCGATCTGCGGGAACTTGCTCCCGCAGATGCGGCGGATGGCGGCGATGCGCTTCGTCTCGGCCGCGGCCTGGGCCCGCAGCTCGGACACGACATCAGCGCCGCCGCCCGGCTGGTCGGTGTCGCCCGCGTCGCTGGCGTCGCTGGTCGGGTCGCCCTGCGGGCCGGGGCGTTTCTGCTCGGCCTCGTACATCGCCTGAAGGCTCGCCCGCTGCACCTCGCTCAGGTCGGCGGCGACGAAGCCCTTGGCTTCCAGCCACTTCTCGAAATCCATGACATCCTCCTTGATGTCCGCGGCCGCGGCCGCGACCTGGGCGCTGGTGTCCTCGTCGGCGCCGAGCGCCACGAAACTGATCTCGCCGAGCGTCGCCTTCCTGACGATGTGGACCGGTCCCTCGAACTCGCGCCCGTTGGCCACAGCCTTGCGACCACGCGGCACGAACTCCACCCGCTCGGCGAGAGCTCCCAGCGAAGCTTGCCAGGGGAAGCCGTTCCGGCTGCTTTCGACGATCTCCCGCGCGACCGGACCCGCGCCGGAAATGACGCCGGTGACGAGCAGGTTCGAGCCCTGAACGGCGACCGAATCGGTATGCCCCACGATGAGGCTGCGGTTGTGGTCCTTCAGAATCGGCCGGCTGCGGGCGCTGAACTGGAGTCCGGCGAGGTCCACCACGGCCGGATGCGGCCAGCCGGCCAGCGCCATCGCGCCGCCGGTGTACGCGACCATGCTGAAGCGCCGCAGCGGCGTAGCCTCGGTGCCGGCCGCGGTCTCGATGTTGGCCCACTCGCCCACCGGAGCACAAAGTTGGAGCGCACGCCGCGCTTCACTCGTCTTCATCGTCGCCGGCCTCCTTGCCGATGGGCTGAAGCTGTTGCGGCGTCAGCCCGAGTTCCGCCATCAGCGCCACTTCCTTAGCGCGCTGCCGCAACTCCGACTCCCAGTCGCGCCCGACGCGGGCATACTCCGATGCGAGCGTGGTCGTGTGACTCGCCAGGCGCGTGGCCTGCGCCGTCGCTTCCTTGGCCGGGTCCACGTGCTCCTGCCCGTCCCAGAACCACTGATGCGGGAACTCGGCGTCGCGCGTGCGGGCCGGCTGGGGCAGCAGGCCCTCAATGAGCACAGCTTCACCGACCCAAGCCATCAGGATGCGATCAAGCACCACGTCGGCGATGTGTTCCTGCTCGACGCGGATGCTCTTGAAGTAGGTCTGGTGGTCCATCCGCCCCGAGGCGTAGTTGTAGGCCGACGAGTTCGCCGCCGCGACGTTGAACGGCATGTTCAGGCAGCGAGCGATCTCGTTGAGGATTTCCTTCTTAAACTCGCCGTAAGTGGTGGAGGGTTGCTCGGCCTGGACCTGCGACATCTTCCAGCCGCCGGGCATCGTCAGCAGCGAGCGGGCCTCAAGCTCGATCGCGTCCATCGGCTCGACGCTTTCGGTCTGTCCGTCCGGCGGCGCGTCGGTGTAGAGGATGCCGGCGAAGTCGGCGGCCGTTTCCGCGGCACCGAGCACCGCCAGCGTGTACCGCCGGAGCTGCGCGAACAGCGGCAACGCCGGCGTAAGGTCGGGAATGCCGCGGCTCTGGCCGGGCCGATCGACGCGGAAGTAGTGGATGACGGCGTCGGCCGGCACCCGGTCATAGCTCAGTCCCAGCCCCGCGCCCGCGCGAGTGTCGCCGGGGTGGACCTTCAGCACGTGGTACTGGACCGGGTTGCCGTACTCGTCGAGGACGATGCCGTCGATGGCGTTCGGGTCGAGGATCGACAGGTCGGGCGTGGTGACTTGGTCGGCCTCGATCAACCGGAGGTCCAGCTTCACGGCGCCGGGCAACTTCGGATTGCTGCCCAGGATGAGGAACGCTTCGCCGTCGGTTGCGCGGGCCGTCCGCAGCGTGCGGAGCTTTTCCGCCAGGCCGACGGTCTTCGCCCAGCGGCCGAACTCGCGCTCGATGCGCTGGTTGACCTCCGGGGCTTCGGTGAGCATCTGGAGCCGCGGGCCGGTGCCGATTACGTCGTTCGCCAACGTCAGCACGATGCCCTTGGCGTAGGAGTTGTTCGCGACTTCGTATCGCGCGCGGTTGCGGAGCAGACGCCGCACCTCGGGCGAAGCCGCGGCGTCGGCCGAAAGCCCGTCCGCGTTCGCCCAGTGCCGGCGGTTCTCATCGCTCGTGGCCGCGGCGTCGTAGCTGGCGAGCAGCGCCCGCAGCCCGGACCGCACGGCTCGGATGCGCGCGCCCGGCGCGCGCCGCGGCCCCGCGTCATTCGAGCGTGCCAGCTTGTTTTTGATCCACGCGAACATCGTCTCGCCAGGACTCCCAACTCAGGCCGTGCCGGGCGGCACGAGCTTGGTGAACCGCAGGCCCTTCGTCGGCTTCTTCACCGCTTCCTTCGAGGCCAGGTACCGATCCGCCTCGATCTGCTCGGTCAGCGGGTGCTGCTCCACGCTGCCCGAGTCGCCCTGGGCGCGCTTCGGCCCGGCGGCGTTCTCGCGAATCGTCTGTTCGAGGTTCTCGGCCACGTCGTGCTCCGCTGGCCGGGCGCTCCGGGAGGCGACGCCAAAAGAAAACGCCGCGCGGGGGTGCAGCCCTGCACGGCGTGTCACTTGTGGCTTGTCGTGCGGCGGTGATCAGCCGCCGCCCGCTCGCCTCCGGGAAAGCCCGGTCCGGTTGTCTATTCGGTATCTACGGCGTCGGATCGACTCCTGCAACGAGAAAACACGGTACACGCGAAGATTGTTCGATAGATCGAACGCGAGTGCATAGATCGAACGACTACAGCGGCGCTTCGCGGGTCGTCATGCGCTTCCCGCAGTGCCGACACTCGCGCAGCCGGCGCACCGCGCCGTTGGGCAGCGGCTTGACGTAGACGACGCGGAAGTGCTGGCAGCCGCACGCCCGGCAGACCAGCCCGGCCTTCTGCCCATCAACAACCGCTTCGCGCTGTCGAACCTTGGGCACTACCGTTTGCTCCTCTGCAACTCGGACAGCCGCAGGCGCGGCCGCGGCGGCCGCTTCGCGTCGGTGCCGGGCACGACGACGCCCTGAAGCGACGCGGCCACGGCGCAGCCCACCAGGCAGTCGAACCAGTGGTTGTCCGGCCGCGACGGCTTCGGGCGCCACTCGCGAACGCTCCGCCCGTGGCCCTCAGTGACGACGTAGGTTTCCGCCTCGGCGACGTGCTCGGCGAACAGCCGATGGTGCTCGGCCTTCTTGCCGAACAGCGCCAGCGCCCCGCGGTCGCCCGCGGCCGTCGCGAGCCGCGCGTGGACGAACGTCTTCCAGAAGTTGGCGTCGAAGGCGACGTGCCGGAACTCGCTTGACCGCGACACATTCGGGATGTACCAGTTGCAACCGTGCCGCTCGCCCGGCCGGCGGCGGTACGTCGCCATCGGCTTGTTGCCCGCCTTCAGGCCCATGCCCTTCGAGAGCATGACCACCGGCCCGAGCTTGATCGCGACCGCGTTGCACACCGCGGGCAGGTAGCCGGAGTCGATGAGCAGCCGCTCCACGCTGAGCAGCGTGCCGTCGGTCCGCTCCCACCGCCGGGCGAGCAGCTCGGCGGCGAGCTGCTCCAGGCCGCCCTGGACGGCGCCCTCCCTGCCCGCGCCGCGGAACGCCGCGGCCAGCGTGGCGGTCGCGTCGCGGAGCGTGAAATACAGCCGCTTCTGGTCGGGGAACGTGCCGTAGTCGATAACGTAGCCGGTGAAGTCCTCCTCCCAGGCGCACACGCACCAGTACAGCAGCTTGTCATGCACGTCGATGAACGCGGTCAGGCGCGTTGCAGCGAGCGGCACCTCGCCCCGCGGCCGGCCGGTGACCTTCTCCGCGACCTGCTCCGCGGTGAGCCGCTCGTCCTCGAACTGCTCCATCACCGGTTCGTTCTGATACTCCGCGGCGAACGCCTCCTCGTCGCGGAGCTTCAGGTTCATCGCGTGCTGAAGCGCCGACAGCTCGGTCTTCGGGTCGAACCGCTCGGGCCAGGCGACAACGGCGCCGGCGTCCATCGCCTCGCGGTGCCCGGTGTAGAACGCCGTCGCCGGCTTGAGGCCCTTGCCGGTCCGCAAGCCTTCGGCCCGCAGCCGGGCGTACTCGTCCCAGAGCTTCTCGTTCGTGGGGAACGCATACACGAGCTTGGTGCACTCGCCCTGCCACTCGGGGTTCTTCTGGCGGTCGAGCAACTGGTCGGCGAGGTCGCCGGCGTAGATCTTCGTGCAGGTCAGCACCGCCGCGATGGACTCGCCCGGCCCGGCCATGCCCAGCACGTCGCCGGTGAGCAGCTGGAGCCGGTACCGCGTCTGCGACGGCGAGCGGGCCGACTGCCGCGTCTGCGGATCGTCCAGCAGCACCAGCGACGGCCGCAGCGTCCGCCCGTCCATCGTCGTGTGCTGCTGGCCGCGCATGTTGGCGTCGAGCGACGTGACGGTGATGATCGCGCCGGACGCCTCGTTGTACGGCCCGGCGACCGTCGGAAAGACCAGCTTGTCCGCCGACCAGGTGCAGTAGGTCGGCTGGCCGTCGATGTGTTGGCCGATCTGCCGGCGGGCATTGTTCTGGAGCCGGCGCAGCGGATAGATCGCCTTCGGGAAGTCCGCCAGCAGCAGCGGGTTTTCGAGAATGGCCTTGCGGATCGGCGCCAGCAGTTCGATCGCGCGTTCCTGTGCGCCACCAATCAGGCACACGAACGGCCGGTAGCCGGACAGCACCGCCCACAGCGCGGACAGGCGCGCGAGCGTCGTCTTTCCGGAGCCGCGGGGCATGGCAAAGGCGAAGAGGCCGCCTTCCTTGACGGCCCGCTCGATCTTCTCGATGACGCGCAGGTGGTCTTCCGACCAGCCGCGGTAGAGCGTCGGCGCGAAGTAGGTTTCGCAGAAGAAGCGAAAGTCGGCCCGGGCCCGTTCGCGCCGCTCCAGGTTGACGATGTCGGGCAGCGGCGCGACGTTCTGACTGCGCCACGTCTCGGTGTTCTTGCGAGCGAGGTCCGCGGCGCGCGCGTCGATCGCGGGCTTTTCCGGACGCTCCACCTCGCGGATGAGCCAGCGCAGGTAGTCCAGCAGGCGGACATGTCGGCCGTCATGCCAACGCCGGCCGGCGCGGTTCATCTGCCGGTCGAGACGGGAGCGCGTGATCGACTCGCCCAGCGCCGTCGAGTTCAGCAGTTGGACGAGCTCGTTGCGGCTCAGCTTGTTCGGATCAAGCGCCATCGTTCTTTGGGCTTGTTTCCTGCGGCCCACGCGCTTCAGCCATTACTGAAGCCGCCATTCGGTGCAGCACCTCGCGCACCGCGTCCTCGTCAAACTTCATCCGCCCGCCGACTAATAGGTATGGAATCGCGCCGCGGCGAGCCAAGGCGCGAAGGTAGCTTCGTGGCAGGCGAAGTCGCCTATAAAGCTGCTCAAAAGAGCAATACACCTGGCGCACGCCATCACACTCCTTCGGTCTTTCTGCGTTCTTCCTGCTGGTTGAGCCACGCCCCATAGACGATCAGGTCGATCCGCTTGTCCACCAGCGGCAGGCCGCGGCGGATGTGCGCGCGGATGGTCTGCGGCGTGACTTTCAGCAGCTTCGCCGCGGCGGCGACGGTGAGCGAACGGATGTCAAGTTCGTCGGCCATGTGATCAGGTGCGGTCAAAGTGCGCTCAAAATGCGCTCATTTGCGGTCAAGTGCGCTCACGGGGACTTCGGCGCCGCTCGGCCACGCCGCGCCGGCCCGTTTCCGCGCGACGGCGTCGATGGCCCGCAGCTTGTCGTTCGGGATGTAGGACGCGAGGTAGCGTGTCGGCAGCGTTTCCCACGTGTAGCCGGCGAACAGCCGCGCGACATCGACGTGCCGCTCCAGAATGGCGGTCTTGTGCGCCATGCTGGCATTCCGGAACTTCGACGAGCCGGCCAGCCGCGCGACAGTCTCGGAGTCGTCCTCCACGCCGCGGAGCACCAGCGCGTCGAGGATGACCGTCGGCAGGCTTTCCGTGCCGCGCGACTCGGCGGCCCAGAACCGATTGCCGCGGTAGAAGATGCCATGGAACTCGCGGTGCTTGCCCTGACTGAGCACCTTCGCGATCCGGCCGCGGTAGTTGACGTGGCTCATCGGCCAGCACGCGCACGGTGTCGCCGGCATCGGCCGGAACGGCGTCGAATGGACCTCGAGGCCCCACTGCGGGTCGATCTTGGTCCAGCCTTCGTCCGCCGCGGCGAGGTCTTCGACGAACTCGAACCAGTCGGCCTCCGTCTCGGTCGGGTAGCCGACGATGTTGTAGACCTTCATGTGGTTCGGCGCGACCTGCGCCGCCGCCAGGCCGCGGAAGAAGCCGCGCAGCATGTCGCGCGTGATCGGCTTGCCGACCATCCGCCGGAGTCGCTCAGAGAAGCCGTCCAAGCCGACGATGCGGAGTTTCGGCAGGCCCCAGGTCTCCGGGCGGTCGAGGTCAAGCTCGAATATGGTCTTCTCGGCCGATCCGCCCCAGAGCACGTCGCCGGCGCCGGCTTCGTTCTGGAGCCCGCCGACGTGGCGCCGGTGCCAGGTGTAGGCGCAGAACAGGCACTTGCGCTGGCAGCCGTAGGCGGTCTCGCGCCAGGTCTTCCCGTTGGCCAGCGGCACCGGCTGGGGATAGAGGACCACGCCCGGCTCGATGTAGTACGTCCGGTCCACGTCGAAGTCGGCCGCATAGATGACTGAGCGGTGTTCGAGCTTCTCGCCGGCCAGCGCGGCCCGGACCAGCGGCACGACGTACCCTTCCGCCCGGCCCAGACAGAACACGTCGCACCAGCGGAGAAAGGGCCGCACGTTCAGCAGCCCCGCGCCGCCGGCGATGACCGTCGGCCGCACGTGGGCCGGCCAGCGGAGCCGCTCGCCGACGAACGGGTACCAGTCGCAGCCGGACGTGATCGAGACCAGCACCACCTTGTACCGCCCGACGGTTGCGGACGAGCAGTAGTCCACCTCGACGCCCGCCTGCCGCAGGGCGTGGCAGACCATCTCCAGGCCCGGCCAGGCGCGGACGTTGTAGCTCTCGACCGCGTAGGCGGGCTTGGCGTAGCGGGACTGAACGTACACGGCCACTGCGGCGCTCATGGGTCTCACTCCACCGGGAACTCGTGGCCGCACTTGGGGCAGCGGACGGTGTCGGCGGCGTCCGCGTCGGCGTCGCGATCATCGAGGTCGGTATCGAACTCGCGGAGGTACTCGGCGAGCTCCTTGTCGGAGAAGCCGGTCAGCTCAAGTTCGAAGCCCTCGTCGCGCAGCTCGCCGAGCTCGATGGGCAGCAGGTCCACGTCCCACTCGGCGTTTTCGGCGGTCCGGTTGTCGGCCAGGCGGTAGGCCCGGGCCTGCTGAGGCGTGAGGTCCGCGGCGACGTGGACGGGGACCGTCTTGAGGCCGAGCTTCACCGCCGCCTTGTAGCGCGTGTGCCCGACGACGATGACGCCGTCGCCGTCCACCACGATCGGCTGGCGGAATCCGAACTCGCGGATGGACTCCGCGACGGCCTGGACCGCCTTGTCGTTGCGGCGGGGGTTCTTCTCATAGGGTCGGATCCGGTCGATGTCCCATTGCTCGATCTTCACGGCTGGTGGACCTCCTGCCCCGGCGGGCGCGCCGCCGAACGAAAAAAACCTGCTCCGGCGCCGTTCTCGCGGCGGTTCTTTTCCGGCGGACCGTCGGAAGGACCCGGAGCACCCCCGGAAACCTCTGCAACCTCTGCACGACGGTGACGCGGCCAGGCCCACACGTCCTTGCTGATCTGCGGGCCGTGGTACTCGGCGCAGTAGTGCCACTCGTCGCGTTCCGGCCGGCAGACGCACGGCAGCGGGCAGGCCAGCGAGCTCCCCACGGGCGCCCTGGACCGCACACAGTCCGCGCAGCGGCAGTGCTTCAGCAGCGTGGCTGCCTCGGGCACTTGCAGAGGTTGCAGAGGTTGCAGGGGTCCGGCGTCAATACCCGCTGTACGGGCGCGCGCGGGCGCGCGCGCGTGCGCCCGCGCACGCGTAAGGCTGTGAGAAACCTCTGCAACCTCTGCATGACCTTCGCAACCCTCAGCCGATACGCGACTTGGCGACGCAGAGGTTTTGGAAAACCTCTGCACGACCTCTGCAACCCCTGCATGACGACCGCCGCGCATGGAGTCCGCCCGTTCGCGCAAAACCTCTGCAACCCCCGCGTCCTGCGTGGCCAGCCGGTGAACAACGTTCTCAAGTCCCATGAATGTCCTCCAGCCGGTAGATCGCCTGTCGGGCCTTTCGCTGGCGGATACGCCACTGGCCGATGGGTGTGTTGACATGCCGCGTCAGCAGCTTGCCAAAAGCCGAACCGCGGGCGGCTATGCTGTTGCGGGCGAAGACGAACCCGAACAGGCCGTTCTGCTCGGCGAGGTTCAACAGTTCGAGCGCCGGCACCTCGGCCGCGCCGAAGGTCTCGTGCCAAACCTCGACGAACGTCTCCATCTCGGATCCATGCGGGTTCGCCACCTTCCGCCATTCCCCCTCGTTCGTCCGCCAGGCCCGCAGGCCGTTGACTTGCAGGATGCCGCCCACGACCTCCGACCAGCTCTCGAACCCGCCCAGCCGGTTGGGGTGCCTGGGCCGCCCGGCCGCCAGCCAGTTCTCCACCAGCCCGAGCAAGCACTCCAGCACCGTCCGCCGCTGCTGCCGCACGTACGCCCGGATGTCCGGATGCTGGAAGTCGGTGCGGGCCTCCGGGTGGGCCGAGGTCGGCTCGATCAGGATCGGCACGATCCGCTTGGCGATCTCCCCCGACGCCTGCACGTTGTTGCCCGTGCCCACGATCGTGAGGTGGTTCGGCAGCGACACGTTCCGCGAGTAGCCCAGCAGCCGCCCCAGGAAGCGTTGGGTCGTCAGCAGGCTGGCCAGCGCCGGCGAGTCGATGTACGACGGCAGGTTGTCCAGGTGCATCAGCGTCTCGCCTTGGAGCAGCATCGCCAGGATGCGCTTCTCGCGCTCCTCCTCCCGGTCGGTGATCTGCATCGACGGCGTGTCGCGGCCGGTCACGATGCCGCCGAAGACCTCGTTGACCAGCTTGCTCTTGCCCGTCCGCTCCAGGGGCGCGTTGAGCAGGTGCATCGGGCGGTTGCCGTCCAGTGCGGGCGTGACGATGGGCGTCAGCAGCAGGCCGAAGAAGTTCTGCCGGTCCGCTTCGCCCTTGAAGGGGAAGTCCACGACGAGGTCGTGCAGCACGTTGTGTATGACCTCGCAGTCGGTCTCCGGCCGCAGGTCGCGGAGCTCGTCCGGCTCGTCGTAGAACAGCCCGTCGTGCCAGCCCGGTTGCAGCCGCACGAAGCCCGGCCCGTAGACCGGATACGACACCATCAGCGACAGCTCGCGGACGCCCGCCGCCCCGGTCGCGTGGGCGACGACGAGCCCCGCGGCGTCCTTGTGGCAGGCCTGATAGAGCAGCACTTGCTCCTTGGTCTGCCGGTGCGTGACCCACTTGCCCAGCTTGACGTGGCCGTCCACGACGATCCGCATCCGGTCGACCGACAGCTCGACCCACTTCCGCCGGCCGGGCCCGCCGATGATCTCGCCGGGGATGAAGTCGCGCCGGTAGACCGCGTCCTCGGGCAGCCTGGCGAGCACCTCGGCGGCGAAGTCCGCGCTGGACTGCTCGATGAACTCGTCCTGGTCGGTCTTGTGCGGGCCGGGCAGCAGGATGTACTCGTCGGCGTCGAAGTCGCTCTCGCCCGCCTCCCGCGGCCGGGGCCGCAGCTCGACCCGCCGCGGCTCCCGCGTGCCGGCGTCCAGCCCGGACCGCAGCGTCGCGTCGATCTCGCGCGGCTCCAGCCCGACCGACTCGGCCGCGGCCCGCAGGGCCGCTTCCACCTCGGCCCGGTCCAGGTACCCGCCGCCGATCAGCCGCCCCAGGCTGAACGCCGCCCGGTTGAGCGTCTCGTTCCGCGTGCCGTTGGCGGCGGTGCACACCGCGTGCAGTTCCAGGGCCACCGCCCGCTGGGCGTAGCGGGCCGCTTTGGCGTCGCCGCGGGCCGTTTTCGCGTCGGGCGGTCCGGGAGCCGGTCGGGCCGGCGTTCGCAGCGCCGCGGGCTGTCTGGCGGGCTCCGGCGACTCCAGCAGTTCCACGATGTGCGGCGGCAGCTCGGCGATGCCGACGTTCCACGGCTCGAAGCCTTCCTCCCACTGGTACGTCGCGCCGGTGTCGGGATGCACCGAGCCGGGGAAGACCACCTGCCCGCCGTCGGCCTTCACGTCGATGTGCGGCCCCAGCTTCTTCGACGTGCATCGGATCGGCCGGTCCGTGCGGGTGTACAGGTGGAACGCCCCCGGCCGGCCGGTGCGGGCCCGGGCGGTGACCGGCAGGCCCAGCGGCGTCACGTCGCCGCCGGGGTCCACGTCGATGACGATCATCCCCCCGCTGGCCTGCCCGGTCCGCAGCCCGACGTTGCCCTGCCGGGCCCATTCCAGCGCCTGCTCCAGCGACTCCCGCGGCGCGGACTGCCAGCCCTTCAGGATCGGCCGCTTGCCGTCCAGCGGCGTGAACGACCAGCCCTGGGAATGGCCGTAGCGGACGCTGGCCGCCAGCGGGCTATCCGAGCCGGACGCCCCGGGCGGCCAGCTCCCGCCGCACGTCTTCCATGGATCGGGCGAGGATGTAGACACCGTGGAACCTTTCGATCATCTCCTGGAAGCTCTGTTGCACGCTCGTCTGCCGACCGGTCGCGGCCTTGACCTCGATCTCCAGCCGCCGGCCGTCGGCCAGGATGCCGGTGAGGTCGCCTTGGCCGGGTATACCGAACCGCACCACGCGCCGGCCCAGCCGGGCGACGCCCACGTTTGCCCGCCACAGCCGCAGCACGGGCAGCGTGCCGAACGCGCGGAGGATCGCGTTCTGGAGTTCCTTCTCCGTCACGCCACATCCCTCCGCGGCCAATGCCCGAACGCCTCGCGGAAGCGGTACGCCGCCCAGCCGGGCTTGTAGCCCTTGACCGCGGCGATCCGCAGGAACTCGCGATAGACCTCGGCCTTCTGCCCGGCCGTCGCGCTGGCCGGGTTGACCAACTCGCCGTCCGCGACGATCGGGGCCACGCCGAAGCGGTCGAAGAAGCGGTAGTAGCTCCAGCCGGGCTTGTAGCCGGCGGCCTGCCGCTGGGCCTCGATCTGGACCCACACCTGCCGCCGGTACTCGAACGCCGAATCGTCGAACTCGGCGAGCTCGCCTTTGCCGTGAATCTCCGGCCGGCGGCGCTGTCCGGCGCCGCTCGCTTCCGGCGCCCAGCCGCACTCGGGACAGCACGGCTCACCGGTCTCAAACAGCAGCCCGCAATGACCGCAGCGCCGCAGGCCCAGCGGCTCCGAGAATCCGACCTTTTCATCGCTCAGCGTGTAGTCGAGCCGCCGGGTGACGAGGCCGTGCACGTGGTGATTGCCGGCATGATCCAGCACGATCGCGCCGCCCTTGCCGTGGCAGGCCCGCATGACCCGGCCGATCATCTGGAGGTGCAGGTTCAGCGAGGCGGTGGGCCGGGCGATGATGGCGCACTCCAGCGCCGGCAAGTCCCAGCCTTCGGTGAGCACCATGCAGTTGGAGACGACCAGTGTTTCGCCGGTCGCCAGCCGCGCGAGGATCGCGTCGCGCTCGGCGCGCGGCGTGGCGCCATCGAGGTGCTCGGCCGGCACGCCCGCCTGCCGGAACGCTTCGGTGATGGCTTCGCTGTGCGCGATGTCCACCGCGAACGCGGCGGTTCGCCGGCCGGCGGCGCGCTTCTGCCACGTCTCGACGATGTCCGCGTTAAGCTCGGCGGTGTTGGTCCGCTCGGCCAGCGCGCCCAGGTTGTAGTCGCCGGCCACCACGCGCACGCCGCGCAGGTCCGGGGCCTTGGATGCCCAGACGCGCGGCTTGTGCAGCACGCCGGCCGTGCAGAGCTCGTCCGGCCAGGCGGCGACGACGAGTTCGCCAAACAGGTCGCCCAGCCCGCGGCCGTCGAGCCGGAACGGCGTCGCGGTGAGGCCGACCAGGGCGGCGTCGGTGTAGCCGCTGAGGATCTTCTGATAGGTCTCGGCCGCGGCGTGGTGGCATTCATCCACGACCACCAGACCGGCGGGCGGCCTATTCCGCCGCACGAGCGTCTGCACCGAGGCGACCTGCACCTGAGCGTCCGGGTCGCTGTGGTACCCGGCCATGACAATGCCGGCGTGCAGGCCATGAGCCGCCAGCCGCTCGGCCGCCTGGTCGATGAGTTCCTTCCGGTGTGCCAGCCACAGCGTCCGCCGGCCCAGCCGCTCCACGATCTCCGTCGCCATCGTGGTCTTCCCGCTGCCGGTCGGACTGACGAGGATCGGCCGCCGGTCGAGCTTCGCGATGACGGTCTCGACCGCCCGATCCTGGTAGTCGCGAAGTTGTTGTCGTGCGGGCGCTGCGATCATCATTCAGTCCGCGAGTTGCCGTGCCGCCCGGTCCGAGCGGGAGCCGCCTTGCGGCGGCCCCCGACCCGGCCGGACAGGGGAGACCAACCCACAGGCGGGCGTCGGAATCGAACCGACCGGCGCGAGGTAATGAGCCTCGCAGGCCCACCAGGGCCGACGCGCCGTCGCGTCAGAACGGGACGATCCGCGTCGGTCCCTCATCGCGCATCACCGCCCACTCGGTCGGGCTGAGCTCGTCTGGCTGCTTGCCGGGGAAGAGCTCGGCGAGGATGCGGAACCACTCGCCTTCGAGCGTGGCTTGGTCCCACTGCGGCCCCGTGCATCCCCGGCAGAACGCCTCCCACGCTTCCGCCAGCGTGCTGCCGGCCGGATCGCGCGGTGCTTCCGCCGGTGGCGGGGTTTGGGTTGCGGGCGTTGCCGGTGTGGCGGGTCCTGGCGGCGGCGCGGATGGCCCGGCATCCGGCGTCGGGGCCGGTGCGGCCGCCACCGCTTTCAGCTCGGCCTTCGGTCTTTCCGGTGGCTGCTTCGCCGGCGGCTGCTCGGACGGGGCCGCGGGCTTCGCAGGCTTGGCCGGCCTGGCCGCCGCAGGTGCCGGACCGGCCAGCGCCCGGAGCTTGGAGCCTAGCCGGTTGCCGATCGTGCGGCGTGTGGCGTCGTCCGCCTTGCTCACACCGCCGACGCCCATGCTGCCAAAAGGGTTGAGGTACTGGACCTTGATCCGGGTCTTGCCGCCGTACTCCTCGAAGCCGAGCTTCACCTGCACGGCGCGTTCGGCGAGGTCGGTTTCCTGAAGCCAGAACGGATCGCGCCCGTCCCAGCCCAGCGCCGCCTTCAGCGCGTCGATCGTGACGGTGTTGAGCGAACCGTCCTTCTTCTCCAGGTAGAAGTAGCCGACGATCTCCCAGTTCTCGCCGGCGCAGTCGGCCCACTCGCCGGAAGCCTGGAACTCCTCGAACAGCCGGAAGCGGATGATGCACGTGGCCAGCTTGTTAGGCCCGGTCTCGTCGATGCCGATCTCGACCGGGTACGCATGGAACAGTCCTTCGCGTGGCGGCAGCATGGGCAGGTCTCCTCACTCGGCCCCGCGGGCCAGCAACTTCTTCCAGAGGGTGGTGTCGAACTGGACCAGCTCGACCGGATCGGCGAGCGTGCGGCTCTTGGCCATGCACCAGGGCATTTCCTGCGGGTAGATCGTCCGCGTGCCGTGGCCCTGGGCTTTGCCGTTCTTGGTGGATTCCACGTCGTAGCCGACGTACAGCAGGTGATCGAGCCACTCGCGGACCCGCAGACGGATCGACGCCTTGCCGCTGCTCGGACTCTGGAGCCGCGGCTCCCAGCGGATGTAGTCCTCACCCTTGGGGTTCGGCACCGTGGCGGTGCAGTCGTGCATGATGAGCACGACGTTCCGGCCGGCGCGGACGTGCTGGTCGAGGTCGCTCAGCAGCGGCAGGAAGGTCTCGTAGACGTGCTGGTAGCCCTTGCCGAAGCCGTAGTCTTCGATCCGCCGGATGACCACGCCTTCCTTCTCATGCTTGACGTGACGGATGGTCCACTCGACCGCCAGCTCTTCGGCCTTGGTCGCCGAGTCGATGACGACCGTGCGGACGTCGTCCCAGCCGTCGCTGTGCAGTGCATCCCGAACATCCTGCCAGCCGGCGATGCCGCCCACCCGGCGGATGTCGAGCTCGCCCAGTGACCGGCGAAGGATCGGCAGCGAGTCGTCGAGGTCGATGAAGGCGACGGGCCCGGGCGCCGTGGCCGCGAGGGTCGTCTTTCCGATTCCGCCCGGCCCGAACAGCCCGACGCGATGGCCCTGCGGCTCGATCGCGCCGAAGGCGACACGCCGGACGGGAAGCGCGTACGGGGCGCGTGGTGACGCGGCGGTCATCGCGGCACCTCCGCGCCCGGCCGGCGCACTGTGAAGCCGTCCCGCCCGAACTCGCGGATGGCGAAAGCGGCAAAGATGCCGTTGACGATCTGCCCGACGGCGGTAGAGGCGTCCACTGTCGCCGTCCGCGCCTCCTGGTCGATGCGATAGGCGCTGTCCAGCCGAACCCGCGCTTCGCTGAACACGCCCTCCGCGGCCAACAGAGCCAGCAGAAGCGTGTCCTCAACATCGCGCAGGTCGGTCCCCTCGCGGAACTCGTACTGGTAAGCGGCTCTGGTCATGGGTGTCCTTTCATGTCGGCCGTGCTTGCGGCTCATGCTGGGTGTCTACGACACGCCCTCAAAAAACCGTCCGCTTTCTCGCGCTTTTTCGGGCAGGTAGGCCGCGAGGCCGGCCGCCGCGAACGCCGCCCGCATGCGAGCCCGGAGCCGGCGGCCCGACCTCCCGGAAAGGCCCAGCCGGCGAGCCGCAGCCTCCAGGCCCTCCTCGCCGACGATGCGACACCACTCCCGGTCCCGGGCCGACAGCGCCGCGACGACCCGGCGGACGTCGGAGGCGAGGTCGCGGAGCTGCTCACTGGCGGCACCGGCCCGGCTGGCGCCTGCGGCGACGGTCTGGTGTAGCTCGACCTCGCGGCCTTCCCCGTCCCGCACCGGGGCATTCAGGGACTGCGGCCTTCGGCCGCCGTTCCGTCCCCGCCGCCGCCTCCGCTTGAGCAGGTCGGCCACGCAGTGCCGGACGAGCAGGACCACGAACACGCGGCGGCTGGACTGGGCCGGGTCGTGCTGGGGCAGGCGCCGCAGCACATCCAGCCGGATGTCCTGCTCAATGTCTTCGACATCACTGAGTGTGAACCCGGCCTTACCGACCAACTGCCGAGCCTTACATCGAATGAACCACTCCTCGAACGGATCGAGCGGGACCTGATGGGACACGGGCGTCTCCCCGCGGACGCGGGAAGACGCGCTGCGCTGCCGTCAGCGGCCGGGTGGTCGTGCGGGTCGCCGCGGTCATGGCCGGACCCTCCGCGCGTCGCGCGAAAGGCCCCCGCGAAACAGGTCCGGCTGGGCTGGTCTCGCGGGAGCGGGTGTTGGTCTCGGTTCACGCCGGACCCGCCGAAGCGGGCGCGGCGAAACTTCACGGCCGAGCCGAACACCGCGTGCGCGAGCGCGCAGAGACAGCAGCGCAGGAGGCTGCGCAGAATCAACTTGCGGAAGGAACGGGGTGAAAAGATCGCCCGCGATTATTGCCAGGCCGGCCCGTGAATATTCACAGGCCTCCTGCTTCAGCGGTCAGGGTGAAGCGGGGACGCCATCCTCCCTGGCCGGAGAGAATGAACGGGTCGCCGTCGATCTTGAAGAACCTCCGCAGGGCCTCGGCCAGCAGTTGCTTCTGCTTCCGATGGGCGTCCCGGCGGTGGCCCCGCAGCTTGTTGGCGGCGTGCTCGTTGGTGAGGTCTTTCAGACTCACAAACTTCGAGGGGTCCGTGCGGCTTTGTCGGAGCAAGTCGTTGCGCTGGGCCAAGTCGTAGAGAAGCTCCCACTGCCTGTTCGGGCTGCGGTTCTTGCGATTGGCCATGCCCATCGCGGTGTAGTTGAGCATCCGCTGAAGGCCGCCCACCGAAACCGAAACCGTATGGGCGTCTCGGAAGGTGATGGCCACGTCTTCCCACCGCGCCCCGGCCGGCGTCGGGAAGAACACTATTACGTCGTCCGCTTTCGGTTGGGGGACGTGAGCGGCGCGGAACTCGGCGAGCACCCCTTCGGCGTCGAGTCCGTCCAGCAGCGCCAGCCGGCCGTCGTCGCCGTAGCCGAGCAACTCGTCGAGCGGTAGGAAGCACGCCCTGGCCTGCCGGATCACGTCGGCGGCGGCGGGCGTGAACGCCGACCGCGTGGGGGCCAGCAGAATGAACGGCCGGCCTCGCGCGGCCAGACCGTGGGCCGCTGTGGACAGCCCCTCAGGCTCGCCCGTCAGCGTCAGGTGCGCCGGGAACCGCAGCCCGGCGTACGGCACGTACTCGCCGACGTGCCAGACGCCGGCCATGCCCGGCACCGGCTCGGCCCGCGCCGCCTCAAGCCCGAGTGATTCCGCGACCTCGCGCGCGAGCGTGGCGATATCGAGCCGGTGGACCGTGACTTCATCACGCGTAAGCTCGGCCGACTCACAACCGTCGGGGCAGACGGACAGGAGACGGCCTTTCCACCGTCTGACCTCGTGGACGCATGTGCGCCCGGACGCGGTACTCCTCATCGATGCCGCGATCCGCGGCGTCGCCAGCAGGAAGCGACCAGCTGCGGCGTAGTCGCCGCCAAGCGATGCCCGCCATTCGACCGGCACCGCCGCCAGGTCCGGCACTTGCTCAAGTGCCTGCCAGAACCGCTCGAACCGCCGTGTCACGGGGCGCCTTGCCTTTCTTCGCGATAAACCCGCGGGCCTTCATCCACTTCTCGACGATCACGCTGTCGGCATCGCGGGTGTACTGGGCGACGTTCGGCGGCTTGATCGTCACCGTCCGCGGCGTCTCCGAATCCGAGAACGTGACGCGGAAGCACGCCTTCGTGATCGGCGCCTTGTCCGGGAACGCCTTGTTCCGAGCCCCGTAGGCGCCGAAGACATCGTCGGCTTTCCGAATCTCCCGCTCGTGGAACGAGCCGCCGCGGTAGAAGTCCACCTCAATCAGCACCACCTGCTCCATGCCTTCGACCGGCGTGAGGGCGTCCTCGCCCTTCTCCCGCAACGGCTCCAGCGTGTACTTGTCCTCGCCGCCGAAGAAGCCGTCGTCCCCGTACAGGTGCCGGCCGAAGACTTGGCGATACGCCTTCTTCTCGCCCTGGTTGCGGGCGTTGATCCGCAGTTCCCCTTCGGTCGGATCGACCACCAGCACGTCGAACTTCTCCGGCCAGTAGTAGACGCCGACCGACTCACCGCGCTCGTCGATCGCACCCTCGCGTTTGAAGGGGTCGCCATGCCGAACCAGGAACCAGATGCCGTCGGGCCGCACATACGCGAAGACCTTGGTGTTCCGGCCCCGCTTCTTCTTCTCGAAGTAGTCGTCGAGATCCGCCTTCATCTGCGCCGCCGCCGCGGCGGGGTCGCTGTGTTTGGGCACCGGAGCAACCGCCGTAGCGAACGACTCGAACGTTCGCGGGTTCCGCAGGAACTGCTCCGCGTGCGTCCGCTCCAGCAGCTCGGGGTCTTTAAGCCGCACCTGAACCGCCACGTCGCCCGGCGTCGGCGCGGGCTGGCCGACGATCTCGAGGCCGGCCCTCTCGGCGGCGTCGAGCAGGCACGCCATCCCATCTTCGGTCGCCAACTCGTGGATGAAGTAGAAGGCTTCGCGCAGCGCGGCCGGCAGCTTGTCCGGCGTCATCAAGAGCGACATCAAGCGGTCGTAGTCGAGGCCGACCGCTTCCGCGGGCAGCTTCAGGCCCAGCACCTCCAACGCCGCCGCATGGTCGGCCAGAAGGGACAGGAGGTTCTCCGGGTCGATCCCCCGCAGAATCTCCGGCTGCGAAAAGAACCGGCTCAGCCTGAAGGTGGACATCGGTTGGTCTCCCGCATTTGGGCGGCACGAAGCGCCGCAAACAGAATCCGAACATTTTACTCGAAGGAACCGCTCCCGGAAGGGCGCTGGCCGGCAAGCCCGTCGTTGGGCGGACGGGATTCCGCGCCGCCGCGGTAGATACCCAGCATGGACCGGCCCGCCGCTGGCGACGAAATCCGCAAAACCGGCCCAGCGCCTGCTTCCCAAGCGGCTCGCCTGGCGTTAAGATGCCGTCAGAAAAGGACTTATGGAGATGAACGGCGCGAGCTATTCCGGCCCAACCGGCGGCAGATTGAAGACGCCCGAAGCTGGCTGGTGCGGGTCATTGCTCGCCGCGCCGTGGACCTCCTCAAAGACCAGGAGACCGGCCCATGAGGAACACGACGGCGATCTACGCCCGCTACTCCTCCCACGCCCAGGACGGCGGCACCTCGATCGAAGTCCAGCTTGACGCCTGCCGCCGCGACCTCCCGCCCCGCAGCCTCCGCGAATACGTTGACCGTGCCCGCACCGGCCGCGCCCTGGCCGGCCGCGAAGCCCTGCTCCGGCTGCTCGCGGACGCCGAAGCCGGCGAGATCGAACGGCTCCTCGTCTACAAGTACGACCGGCTCGGCCGCAACCTCGCCGAAACCAGCGCGATCATCGCCCAGCTCGAAGACAGCGGCGTCGAGGTCGTCAGCGTCACCGAGGGCAAGGACGCGCTCGCCCGCGGGATGCACCTGGTCATCAGCGAGCACTACTCGCGGGTCCTGTCGGAACGCACCAAGGACGGCCTGGTCAAGCGGTTCGAGCAGAAAGCCTGGACCGGCGGACCGCCGCCCTACGGCTACCGGATCGAGCAGACCGCCGACGGCCTGCACCGGCTGGCGATCGACGAAGCGGAAGCCACGGTCCTGCGGTGGGTGTTCCAGGTCTACACCACGGAGTCCGTTGGCCTAAAGGTGCTCGCCCAGCGGCTCGCCAAACGCGGCATCCCGACCCGCCGCTGCCCGACGTGGACGCACACCAGCGTGCGGCGGATTCTGACGAATGACATCTGCATCGGGCGGATCATCTACAACCGCCGCAAGTACA